>OHHC01000322.1_pt1 | contig 21966 bp, 20 predicted proteins | sample 1606381 | NCBI WGS metagenome assembly OHHC01 (sample SAMEA3879581, study PRJEB24766) | human gut metagenome | biome: human-associated habitat; feature: feces | place: USA | collected 1985/1987 | reverse complement strand
AGAAGGATATCCGACACAGCCGCCGTCTGGATGCATTGTCAAAAATCACCACATATATGCGTGAGCATTACAGGGAGGAACTGAAGCTTTCTGATGTGGCGGCTACTTTTGGATACTCGGATGCATATTTGTCGCGAATGTTTCAAAAATATGCAAAAATCAACTATAAAACTTATCTGCAGGATATCCGTATGGCATATGCGTACAGGGATTTGCTGAATACAGACCATACAATTAGTCAGATTGCACTAGACAATGGATTTTGCAGCAGCAGGGGTTTTTCCGGGGAATTTCAGAAAAGATATGGGATACTTCCAAGTGAGATGCGAAAACAGATAAATAAAAAAGGTCAAAAAAACGCTATAGATTAGACAAGAAAACTGGCGAAAAGTACCCTTTATTCTGATATATTCTAAGCACAGTCAAGAAAACGTAATATCGACAGAATATAAGGAGGTTTTTGAAGTGAAAATTCAGAATGTAACAGATGCTTCCTTCCGTAAATATGGAAAGGTGCTTGAAGGGTATGACTTCAGTGCTCTTCTCAAAGAAATGAAACATACACCGGTTCCGGATGATGTGGTTTATGTACCATCTGTTGAGGAGTTGGAAGCTCTGGATGTAGCAAAAGCACTGCAGAATAAAGGATTTGGCGGAATCCCGATCGAAATTGGATACTGCAACGGACATAATAAGAAATTAAATGCAGTAGAATATCACCGCAGTTCAGAGATCAATGTAGCGGTAACAGATCTGGTGCTGCTTATCGGAAGCCAGCAGGATATCACAGATGATTTTACATATGATACTTCTAAGATCGAAGCATTCCTGGTACCTGCAGGAACAGGTATTGAAGTATATGCAACTACACTTCATTATGCGCCATGCAATGTACAGGATGGCGGTTTCCAGTGTGTAGTCGTACTTCCGGCAGGAACCAATACAGATCTTACATTTGAGACAGCTAAGACAGGCGAGGACAGCCTGCTGACAGCTAAGAACAAATGGCTCATTGCACATGAAGATGCGGCAATCGAGGGTGCAGTAAACGGACTTCGTGGAGAGAATATCACCATTGACTGAGTTGCTCGGAATCTGTGGCAGTAGAGTATCAGAATATAGTAAATGAATAACAAAATCATATAAATACATATCAAATATGGAGGAATTTATATTATGAACAATATACCAGTAGTAAAACTTGGATTAATCGCAGTAAGCCGTGACTGTTTTCCGGAAAGTCTGTCAGTAAACAGAAGAAAAGCACTTGTCGATGCATACGCTGCAAAGTATGATGCAGCAGACATATACGAGTGTCCTGTATGTATCGTGGAGAGCGAAATACATATGGTACAGGCACTTGAGGACATAAAGGCAGCAGGCTGCAATGCACTTTGTGTTTACCTTGGAAACTTTGGACCGGAGATTTCAGAGACTCTTCTTGCAAAGCACTTTGACGGACCAAAGATGTTTGTTGCAGCAGCAGAGGAGACACAGGAGAACTTAATTCAGGGACGTGGAGATGCATACTGTGGTATGTTAAACGCAAGCTACAATCTGGCACTCAGAAATATAGGAGCGTATATTCCGGAGTATCCTGTGGGCGATGCAGATGACTGCGCAGATATGATACATGAATTCCTGCCAATAGCAAGGGCTATATACGGACTTAATAATCTTAAGATTATTTCATTCGGACCAAGACCACTCAATTTCCTTGCATGCAATGCGCCAATCAAGCAGCTCTACAACGTGGGTGTTGAGATTGAGGAAAATTCAGAGCTTGATTTGTTTGAGGCATTTAACAAGCATGCCGGTGATGAGAGAATACCGGATGTGGTAAAGGACATGGAAAAGGAGCTCGGCGAGGGCAACAAAAAGCCTGAGATTCTTGAGAAGCTTGCACAGTATGAGCTCACACTTTTAGACTGGGTTGATGAGCATAAGGGCTACAGAAAGTATGTGGCAATCGCAGGAAAATGCTGGCCTGCCTTCCAGACACAGTTTGGATTTGTACCATGCTATGTAAACAGCCGTCTTACAGGAAGAGGTATCCCGGTTTCATGCGAGGTGGACATCTATGGAGTGCTCAGTGAGTTCATCGGAACATGCGTCAGCGAGGATGCGGTAACACTTCTCGACATCAACAACTCAGTGCCGAAGGATATGTACAAGGAGTCAATCGAGGGCAGATTTGACTACAAGCATACAGACACATTTATGGGCTTCCACTGTGGAAACACCTGTTCAAGCAAGGTTTGCAACCCACAGATGAAGTATCAGATGATTATGGCAAGAAGCCTTCCTATAGAGGTGACAAACGGAACTCTCGAGGGAGATATAGTGCCGGGAGATATTACATTTTACCGTCTCCAGTCTACAGCAGACTGTAAGATTCGCGCTTATGTGGCACAGGGTGAGGTACTTCCTGTTGCAACACGTTCATTCGGCAGTATCGGAGTGTTTGCGATAAAGGAGATGGGACGTTTCTACCGTCATGTGCTTATTGAGAAGAATTATCCTCATCACGGAGCTGTAGCCTTCGGTCATTACGGAAAAGCCCTTTTTGAGGTATTTAAATATATTGGTGTGCCAGTTGAGGATATTAACTACAATCAGCCGGCATCACTGCCATACAAGACAGAAAATCCTTTCTGTTAGTGGGTTCTGAATAGTTACGTTATCTGATGTAAACATATTGCGTGAATGGAGAATAGATATGCTATATATAGGTGTGGATTTAGGCACAAGTGCAGTAAAGCTTCTGCTCATGGATGAGAGCGGAAAGGTATTAAATATAGTCTCAAAGGAGTATCCAATCAGCTTTCCAAAGCCGGGCTGGTCAGAGCAGAATCCATGTGACTGGTGGGAGCAGACCGTGGCTGGGCTTATAGAGCTGACTAAAGATTTTGACAGGAGCGCTGTTGCGGGAATCAGCTTCGGCGGTCAGATGCATGGACTTGTCGTATTGGATGAAAACGACAATGTAATAAGACCTGCTATACTTTGGAATGACGGAAGAACACAGAAGGAGACAGACTATTTAAATAATGTAATAGGAAAAGAAAAGCTGTCTGAGCTCACCGGAAATATAGCATTTGCCGGATTTACAGCGCCAAAGATTTTATGGCTAAAAGCAAATGAACCGGAAAACTTTGCCAGAATAAAAAAGCTTATGCTGCCAAAGGATTATATTGCATACCGCATGACAGGTGTATTTAGTACCGATTATTCTGATGCATCGGGAATGCTTCTTCTGGATGTCAAAAATAAGTGCTGGTCAAAGGAGATGCTTGACATATGCGATGTAAGAGAGGAGTGGCTTCCTGGGCTTTATGAGAGCAGTGAAAAGACAGGCACTCTGAAAGCTGATGTGGCATGTGAGCTTGGCTTTCCTAAAGACTGCATAGTTGCAGCCGGGGCAGGAGATAATGCGGCTGCAGCTATAGGCACAGGTACAGTCGGAGCCGGAAAGTGTAACCTCTCTCTTGGAACAAGCGGCACACTTTTCATTACAAGTGATGAGTTCAGAGTGGATTCGCACAATGCGCTTCATTCGTTTGATCATGCTGATGGCGGCTATCATCTGATGGGCTGCATGCTCTCGGCTGCAAGCTGCAACAACTGGTGGATGAAGGATATTCTTCATTCCGATGACTTTGTGAATGAGCAGAAGCCTCTTGAGGAGGATGGCAGACTTGGTGAGAATCATGTGTATTTTCTGCCTTATTTGATGGGAGAGCGCTCTCCGCACAATGATCCGTCTGCAAGGGCAGCGTTTATCGGGATGAGCATGGATACTGACAGAGCAGACATGCTGCAGGCTGTGTTTGAGGGTGTGGCATATGGTCTTCGCGATTCACTTGAGGTGGCAAAGAGCCTTGGTGTGGCACCAAAAAGCACAACAATCTGTGGTGGCGGTGCAAAGAGTGTGCTTTGGAGAAAGATAGTTGCAAACGTCATGAATATGCAGGTTGACACGGTAGAGGTCGAGGAAGGACCGGCATACGGCGGTGCAATACTGGCTGCAGTTGCAAACGGCTGCTTTGAAAATGTGGAGGCTGCGGCAGCGGCTATTGTGAGAAAGAAGGATACAACCATGCCAAGTCCACAGCTTGTCGAAAAATATGAGAAGGGCTATGCAAAATTTAAGCAGTTTTATCCTGCATTAAAGGGCAAATATTAGTCATTTCGTAGAAAATTAAATTTTGTGTTGTAAAGTGGTGCAAATTCATGTATCTTATTATAAGGAAATGAATTTTGCACCACTTTTTTATGCATAATTAGCACTTATAAAACACGTAATTGCCGATTATATCAATGCAAAATGAATTTTTTGCTAAAAGAAATTGCAAAATGATATAACAGATATATCAAATATACATTTCAGGCGGGGATGATATGGATTTATTTGATTACATGAGAGAACAGAATAAGGAGACAAGCGGTCCCTTAGCTTCAAGGATGCGTCCGACAACACTTGATGAGGTGGTCGGGCAGCAGCACATAGTTGGGAAGGACAAGCTTTTGTATCGTGCGATTAAAGCCGATAAGCTCAGCTCCATCATCTTTTACGGGCCGCCGGGCACCGGAAAGACTACTTTGGCAAAGGTCATAGCCCACACTACCAGTGCTGAGTTTATGCAGATTAATGCAACCTCTGCAGGCAAGAAGGATATGGAAGAGGTCGTGGAGCAGGCGAAGAATAATCAGGGAATGTATCAGAAGAAGACGATACTTTTTATCGACGAGATACATCGCTTCAACAAGGGGCAGCAGGATTATCTGCTTCCGTTTGTGGAGGATGGCACCATTATTCTGATAGGAGCTACCACTGAGAATCCTTACTTTGAGGTAAACGGAGCTTTGCTTTCACGCTCAGTCATTTTTGAGCTTAAAAAGCTGTCAACGGATGATATAAAGGTACTTCTTAAGAGAGCACTGACTGACACAGAAAAGGGCATGGGTGCATACAATGCACAGATAGATGATGATGCACTTGATTTCCTTGCAGATGTGTCAAATGGAGATGCGAGAGCGGCGCTCACAGCGATTGAGCTTGGTGTACTGACCACGGACAGGTCAGACGATGGCATCATTCATATCACTATCGATGTGGCGAGCGAATGTATACAAAAAAGAGTTATCTTCTATGATAAGAAGGGGGATAACCATTACGATACCATCTCTGCTTTTATAAAGAGCATGCGCGGCTCAGACCCGGATGCGGCGGTCTATTATCTGGCGAGGATGCTTTATGCCGGAGAAGATGTGAAATTTATCGCAAGACGAATCATGATACTTGCATCGGAGGATATAGGCAATGCAGATCCGATGGCTATGGTTGTAGCGGCATCGGCGGCGGCAGAGGTCGAGCGCGTTGGAATGCCGGAGGCACAGATTATTCTGTCACAGGCTGTCACATACATGGCATGCGCGCCAAAGAGCAATGCATCATATAATGCGATATCGGCAGCGATGAGCTGCGTGAAGCAGACTAAGACACCGGCTGTTCCGGTACATCTGCAGGATGCCCATTACGGTGCGGCAGAAAAGCTCGGGCACGGAGTCGGGTACAAATACGCACACGACTATCCAAATCACTATGTGAAGCAGCAGTATCTGCCGGATGGCCTTACAGACAGAGTGTTTTACAAGCCTACGGATATAGGCTATGAGGCAAAGATAAAAGCACACATGGATGAGCTTCACAGAGATTGTGATACATGAAAGTGCATAGATGAAGCTTGAATAATTGCAAATAGTTGATAATAACATAAATATTTAGAAAATCAGACCAGGAGGATCTTTAAATGAAAAAGTATACAGAAATGACAAAGGACGAGTTAATGCAGGAAAAGACAGCACTTGAGGCTGAGTACGAGAAGATTAAGAATCTTGGCTTAAGCCTTGACATGTCGCGTGGAAAGCCGGGAGCAGACCAGCTTGACCTCTCACTCCCTATGCTCGATGTCTTGAAATCAGACAGTGATATGAAAAGTGAATCAGGACTTGATGTGAGAAACTATGCATGTCTGGACGGAATTCCTGAGGCAAAGGCCCTTATCGCAGGCATGGTAGGAGCAAAGCCTGAGCAGGCTATAGTATATGGAAACTCAAGTCTCAATATCATGTATGATCAGGTTTCACGTGCATTTATCTTTGGTCTTTGCGGCAATACACCATGGTGCAAGCTTGACAAGGTGAAGTTCCTCTGTCCTGTACCGGGCTATGACAGGCACTTTGCAATCACAGAGGAGTTTGGAGTTGAGATGATAAACATCCCTATGACTGAGGATGGTCCTGACATGGATATGGTTGAGAAATATGTCAATAACGATGCCTCTGTAAAGGGAATCTGGTGTGTTCCAAAATACTCTAACCCACAGGGTGTTGTATACTCTGATGAGACAGTTGAGCGCTTTGCAAAGCTTAAGCCTGCAGCAGATGATTTTAGAATCTTCTGGGACAATGCATACACAGTTCATCATCTCTATGATGATAAGCAGGCAGAGATTCCAAATATCCTTGAGCTCTGCGAGAAAGAGGGAAACCCTGATATGGTATTTGAGTTCTGCTCAACAAGTAAGGTGACATTCCCTGGTGCAGGCGTGGCTGGTATATGCACATCTGAGAAAAACCGTGAGGATATCAAGAAGCGCCTTACTATACAGACAATCGGACACGACAAGATTAATCAGCTTCGTCATGCGAGATTCTTTAAGGATGTAGATGGTATCAAGGCTCATATGGCAAAGCATGCAGCTCTTATCAGACCTAAATTCGAGCTGGTTGAGAATATCCTCACAGATGAAATTGCTTCAAGAGGCATCGGAACATGGGTTAAGCCGCTTGGTGGATACTTCTTCGGATTTGAGGCTCTTTCAGGTTGTGCAAAGGAAATCGTTGCAAAGTGCAAGGAAGCTGGTGTCACAATGACAGGTGCAGGCTCTCCTTTCCCTTACAAGAAGGATCCGGATGACTGCGTGATAAGAATTGCTCCGACATATCCATCACTTGATGAGCTGAAAAAGGCTGCAGAGGTGTTTGTTGTTGTCACATGCCTTGTCAGCGTAAATAAGTTGCTTGAAGCATAAAATCACTGTTATGTCTTAACGGATAGACGTACAATTCACTGTTATGTCTTAACGGATAGATATGCAATTCTCTGTTATGTCCTAACGGGTAGAGCTATAATTGGCATATTTGTCTAAAATAAGTATGTGATATATGTATAAAAACTAAATGAATATTTGTGCACATTTTTTCGGGATTTGGTATTTACAAATCCCGATTTTTGTGTAAGATATAAATATCTTTTTAAATTGTGTCTTGCATATGTTCTATGCAGGTTTCTTTTTGTGGCATTTCGGCCACTATTTTTTTCCCTTGATTTTTAGTTTCATATATTTGATTTTTGATTTTATTTAACACTATTATTTTAGACTTAGATGAAGAAAGGATTTAAATATTATGAAGGAAATTTTTCAGGAATATGGCGGAATACTCATAACAGTTGTAGCTATTTTATCAATCATCCTCGTTGTAACAGCGGTTATAGGCTCTGATGCAACAGGCATAGTAGGAAAGACATTTAGTGATCTGATTACAAACTTTTCAAATCATGCCAATATGAGTGTCAAATAAGAGGTGGTACATGGAGCTTGGAAAAGAATATTTTGGACCGCTTTGGAGCTTTGTAGCCAGCAACGAGATAACGGATATAGATTATAACGGCAAAGAAATATGGCTTACAAATATATTCAATGAGCGTTTCAGGGCCAATCAGCAGTTTGTTACACAGTATATGACACCTGCTTTCGTGGAGCAGTTTACACAGCGCATCGCCAATGTCGTAAGCAGACAGTTCAATAAGAGAAATCCGGAGCTTGAGGCTGAGACGAGCGAGCTTCGTGTGACGATACTGCATGAATCGGTTGCGAAGTCAGGCAGGAGCATCAGCATACGAAAGACACCGCCGCTTATCAGACTGACAGCAGAATCTGCAATTGCTGAGAAATTCTGCTCGGAGGAGCTTTTAGCTGTACTGATAAACTGCGTAAAGACCAAGATGAATATCACCTTTTGCGGGATGCCGGGCATCGGAAAGACGGAGTGCGTGAAGTTTTTTTCACAGTTTATACCGGCGAATGAGCGCGTGATTACAATTGAGGATACTCTTGAGATACGTTATGCCGAGACAAATCCGGGCAAGGACTGTATAGAGATGAAGGTGAGTGAGGATGTGTTTGGCTACTCTGAGGCTATCAAGTCATGTCTTAGAATGAATCCAAAGTGGATTATGCTCTCAGAGGCACGCTCAAAGGAGGTAAAATATCTGCTGCAGAGCTGGAGCACAGGTGTGCGTGGCATGACGACACTTCATACAGATGATGTGCGCAATATACCGGACAGAATACTCAATATGCTAGAGAGCCGTGTGGATGCAGAGCGTATGGAGAATGACATATATCAGGCACTTGATGTGGGAATTTTAATCCGCAAGAGAAGAAATGAAGACGGAGTGGTGTACAGATACATAGACCAGGTGTGCTTTTTCTACAGGGAAAACTATACCAATCATGTGTTTATGCTTGTATCAGACGGACAGATAGTGACTCACGATATACCAAAGGTCATACTTCGCAGATTTAAAAGAGAGGGTGTGAATGAGCCGTTTGGCGAGTCCTTTGTCAATGAGATACGGATGAATGAGGCCATGATGAGTGAGGAGAGGGAGGCTTAGGAATGACGAATATATTGATTTTTTTCCTGACATATGTGCTGCATCTTCTGCTCAAGTTAAACTGGGTGTGTACAGCTGTGGTACTTGTTTTTCTTCTTGTTATGCAGCATTTTCACCGAATCAAAGGCCAAAGATTTCAGGAAGCGCGAAAGCGCTTTCTGGATGTATCGCTGTATATTGACACCCTGCTGTATTCGTTTTTGAAGGAGCATAAGATAATCCGTGCATTTGAGGATGTAAAGAGCACACTGGCAGATGGTCATATGAAGGAGACTGTGAGCAGGGCTATTGATCATATGATGCTCACGTTTGATGAGACAGAGGTGTTTGTGGATGCTATGAGGATTATTGAAGATGAGTACAAGTGCAACCGAATAGTAAATGCACACGAGTTTATGGCACACGCTGAGTACTATGGCGGTGATATTAAAGAATCAGCCAGGATACTGCTTAAGGATAAGAGTGCATGGGAGCGCAGGATACTGCGCAATATAGAGGACAGACAGAGGATGTTTCATCAGATTATCCTGTCAGTTGTGACCTCTGTTATCATTAGTGGGATCATACTTTATCTGCCGGTTTTGAGCATGGATATCAGCAGCAATATCATTGTGCAGATACTGTCTGTAGCTCTTATAGTGCTTGATGATTTAATCATACTCTGGGGGCAGAAATTTCTTGAAGTGGATTATCTTGGAATTGATCTGCTGCCGGAGGATGATAAGCATGCCAAAAAGCTTGAGGAATACAAGGCATACAATCCGGCAAAGGAGCTTCGTACGTCAATTCTTATGGCTGTTATACCGGCGTTAGCCAGTGCATTTTTACTGTATACTGACAGACAATGGGCGGCTGTGGCAGCTATGGGAGCAGCTCTTATATGTTTGAATCAGCACCGTATAGGTCACAGGCTTATGAAGAAAAATCTGATAGCGGATGTAAAGAGTGCATTTCCCAAGTGGCTGATGGACCTCGCCCTATTGATTCAGAGTGAAAATGTGCAGGTAGCCATACAGAAGTCGAGAGAGCATATACCGGTGATACTTAAGGAAGAGGTAAATACGCTTGTGGAGAGATTGGACGTGGAGCCGGAGAGCTCTGACCCGTATCACAGATTTCTCGACTGTTTGAACCTGCCGGAGATAAACGCAGCCATGGGCATGCTGTATGCTGTTTCGATTGGAAATAGTGGCAATTGCGGAAGTCAGATTGATGAGCTGATTACGAAGAATCTGGAGATGCTTGATGTAGCAGACACCGCGAGGCTTAAGGATAAGACCGCCGGCATGTATCTTTTGTTTTTGGCTCCTGTTATCACAGCATCATTTAAGATGATAGTTGATATGGCTATTTTCCTTATAAGCTTTTTATCATACAAGGTAGTGTAGGGGGTGTGTTGTGAGTCAGATAATGAAGACCTTTTTAGGGGTGTTTTTGATTATGTTTATGGTGGTTACATCATCAGGTGTGCTGTCGGGATTTATGACTGTCGTTGAGGCACAGAACCTACATGCGCAGATCATCAATGAGCTTGAGGACAGTGATTATGACAGCTTGGTTGCGCAGACCTGCTTTGAAAATGCATCAAAAGCCGGAGATACACTGGAGCTTAAACTGTATATGACAGACAATTCCATAAGGACAGTCACAGACGCATCACAAATCGCTTCGTCAGATGAGATAGAAAAGGCAAGAGTGGAGCTTAAGTTCACTTACGCGGTAGCATTTTTCGGAATAGAGCAGGAGCATGTGCTGAGCGGATATGCGTTGTAGTACTTTTCTTGTGGATATGGCTGTATAAGAGGAGGAAAACAGATGGAGCTTTTAATAGAAGAATTGGGAGGAAGCGTTATTATGCTTCTTTTAGGCAGTGGAGTGATCGGTGTGCTCGTGTATGTGTCTACTCTGCTGTGATAGTAACTGAATTGATTAAAAAGTATGTAAAGGTAAGAGAACATGAAAGAAGTATTCAGACAGTATGGAGGCGTGCTGATTGCAGCGGCCGCCACAAGTGCATTTCTCGTGTTGATGGGAAATATTGTGCTGGCTCAGGGAGGCATGCTTGCGCAGCTTATAAATATATGGGGTAACAGTGCAATTTAAATAATCGGGAGACTATAGATGAAGGAGATAATGCAGACATATGGAGCCATGATAGTGGCGGTGGTTGTGGGAATTGCGCTGCTGTCGGGATTTGGGGCTCTGAAGAACAAAATGAGTGTGGCATTTGCGCCACAGGATATATTGAGCAGCGATAGCGCAAACGACAGCTATGACAGCATGAAAAATATACCGGTTCCGGGTATTGAGCTAAAGGAGAAAATGCGTCAGAATGCAGTAAGCTACAGTGTATATGACCTGCTTGATGTTACAGCGCATGAGGATAATCTGGATAAGCTTGAAGTTTATGCCCTGTATGATTCGGGCAGAAATTACTGTACAGGCAGCATATCAGCCGATGGCTCGTCACTTAGCTTTCCGGATTATGGTGTGTATGATATGCATGTCAGGATAACCTGCCAAAACGGCACAAGGGATCATGTGAGGATAAGTATTCCAATTAATAGAAAGGTAGCGGATATATAAAATGAAAAATGAAAAACAACACAGACTTTTATTCATTATACCGGCAGTGATAATAGCAATAATTCTTATCATATGTATAGCAGTGGCAGTAAGCTCAAAATCAGGAGAAAAGGGGAAGAAAAAGGATTCCCGGTCTGTCAGTGTGACTGAAAATACACAGGATATTGTAGCAGAAAGCGAGACGCTTGAGCTTGTGAAAAAGGATGCATTGAAGGAAACAAATGTAGTTGATAAAGATAATAAGCAAAATAACGGTACGCAATCAGATACAAATGATAATTCCGCACCGGCAGCCGGTAATTCAGATAATGCAAATACAGCGTCAGATAAATCTTCTGACAAATCATCAGAAGACAAAACAGCAGCAGATAAAAAGACATCGACAGGCAGCAATAACACACAACAACCTGCAGGTAACGATTCAAAACCGGCAGCATCAAATCAGACAGTCGCACCTGAGCCGGCTCAAAGTGAGCCCGCGCAGCCGGAAGCACCAAAAAATGAGTATGTTGCACCGGGATGGATATTTTATGGCAGTAAGGCTGGAAATGGCATGACAGGGGAGCAGAAGGCGTATATTGATTCAGTGATACAGCAGTGGACAAATGGAGGTTTGTCAGATGATGCAATCGGAGATATGTTTATTGAAAAAATAGCACAGGAGTGGCAGCTTCCGATGATAACGGCTGGCGTGACAAGTAATTTACTATGTCTGTTTCCTTCAAGAGCAGAAGTTCCGGATTATAGTTTAAATTTGGCCGATATGAACGGAGCTTAAATTTTGTTGGTTTGTATACAAATGGAGAATATGATGAAAATGGATATCTTAAATGTTATTATTGGGAAGCGGGTGTTCTTTAGGAAATGTGTTTGCATGATGTTTGTGGCTACAGTTATTATTACTTATATGTTCTCGTTTGATTGCAATATAGTGAAGGCTGATGAATGGGATGATGCTGTGAAGTATTATTCTAATTATGGTAATGCTGCTGTTTTTAAGGCTACAGATAGAACAAATGGCAATATTTATTTTTGTTCAGCAGGAAATACATCTACGTCGGGAACCAAGTATAGGACAATAGGATACAAAATGACAATTAAAGGGATAGCTGGAAATGAGATACAGAAAATTTATTTCCAGCTTGGTGGACAATATCTGACACTCTTAAACAGCAAAAAGCAATCAGGCAAGGAGTATATGCTTTATGTGATTACTTTAAAGAATATGAAAAATCGATTTAATACGCAGGCCCTCAATGCCCTTAGCTCCGGCTCATGCACCATCATCCTCGATGCCTGCATGGTGCTTCGGGTAAATGGCAAGAACAAGGGTGGCATGAATGATAATGGTCCTTCCTGGGGAAAGGTTTATACTACATATGCAGGTATATCCAAAGCGGCAAACTGGACGGACAGCGCACTCTCAGCGCTGTATTCGTATTATGGAAAGACGGTGAGAGGACTGTTTCATACAATTGATGTCAGGAAGTCTACAGGCATAAGCAGTGTATCAGGGGGAGGTACATACTGCTATGGTACATATGTGACAATCAGTGCAAGCAGTTCTGCCGGATATGATTTCACGAATTGGAACAATGATTCGTCAATGAGCTCATCATCATATGGTTTTTATGTGAATTCGGGTGGTACTTATACGGCATACGCAAAGGCAGGTACTATAGCTGTGACATTCTGGCGGAATACGAGTGCGTCTGATTCAGAAAAGACCTCAAAGAGCTACACATATGGAGACATCAATCAGGCTTTTCCGGCTGTGGGCTGGCAGATGGCCGGGTATCATATGAATGGCTGGGGAAATAATTCGTATGATACGACTGCCGGATATCCGTTATTGTGTGGTGTGGCAAACAGCTGGATTGAGTCAAACAGACCGTCGAAAAATATATACGCAGTATGGCAGGAAAACAAGTATACCATAGAATATGATACCGGTGTATCTGCCACTGTGAAGTATAGTGATACGGTGACATTGCCAAGCCAGCATATGTGTATAGGCTGGCTTTTAGGAGAAGAGTATCCTGATATAAAATATGCGCCGGGAGAGAGTATACAGGTAGCTGATTTATGCAGGATACTGGGGATAGAGTATACAGATAAGGCGGTAATACGTATGTATGCACTTTGGGAGCATGAGCCTACCATAGAGGCGGATGATATGTTCTTTTCGATAAAGCAGGCAAGGAATGGCGGTATAACAGAGCAGCTGATAGGAAGCCTTATATCTGCAACAGATGTGGAGGATGGTGATATTGCGTTTGGCGATAACGAGATAAATTACCTGAAAGTGAAAAATTTTGATGACCGTAAAATAGAAAGTGCACGTGACAAGGATATCATAGAGATAGTGCTTGAGGCAAAGGACAGCTATGGAAATATCACTCAAAAGACTATATCCATCACATTTACAGATACTCAGGTCAAGGAGAGAACCAAAGCCTTTGGAAAGATTAGATTCATAAGCGAAAAGTATTATGGCAAAAATAAAGCAGGAGGCCTCATGGAGAACTCCCGCTGGTTAAACGATCCTGAATTTAATTCTCTTCTTCGGCAGGCCTTGGCAATTTGATATAGACCTTTTCGATTCGGTTTTTATCAACAGCCTCTATGCGGAGAAGGATATTGTCATCAGTGATGATTATTTCATTTTTTTCAGGCAGGTGGTCAAGCTTTTCAAGGCAGTAGCCACCGATTGTGTCATAGTCGTCTGATTCGAGGTGCAGACCAAGCTCATCGCTTACATCCTCGAGATTTGCAGAGCCAAGAACTATGTATTCGTAGTCATTTATTCTTGTGATATCATCCTGCTCGTCAGAGTCGTATTCATCACGAATCTCACCGACTATCTCCTCTAAGAGATCCTCAAGTGTGATGAGTCCGGCTGTGACACCGTATTCATCTAAGACAATGGCAAGCGATATAGATGATTCGCGCATCTCGAGAAACAGATTCGCTGTATTCTTGTGCTCATATGTAAAGTAAGGCTCACGCATGATATTCCTGATGGAAAAATGCTCTTTATCCTCATCCTTAAGGAGCAGCAGATCCTTCATATTTACAATACCGATTACGTTGTCAGTGCTTTCGTCATACACAGGGAGTCTGGTGAATTTATCCTCTCTGAATATGGAAATCAAATCATCATAAGTAGAATCAACATGGACAAACGTCATATCAATACGCGGAACCATGACCTCCTTGGCCTCGGCATCTCCAAAATCGAATACATTGTGAATCATATCACGCTCTTCATCCTCGATGACACCGTCCTCCTGTCCTACATCAACGATTGTACGAAGCTCCTCCTCGGTCATGACGCGCTTGGCATCGCTCTGTCTTATTCCGAAGAGGAAAATGACTCCGAGTGAAAGCTTGTTGATGATAAATATTACAGGTGTCAGCACTACCATGAGCACTGATATAAAGCCTGCGATTGAGAGTGAAATCTTGTCAGCCTTTATGGTCGCAAGTGTCTTCGGAGAGACCTCTCCGAAGATCAGTATGAGGAATGTAAGTATTCCGGTTGCGACACCTGCTCCGACGCTGCCAAACAGCTTGATGGCAAGCGAGGTGGTGAGCGATGATGCTGAAAGATTTACGATGTTGTTGCCGATAAGGATGGCTGAGAGCATCTTTGGAGAGTTCTCAGTCACCTTGAGCACCTTTTTGGCTTTTGTGTTGCCAGCCTCAGCCAGGGTTCTCATACGTATTTTGTTTACGGTAGTAAGAGCGGTCTCCGAAGATGAAAAAAATGCGGAAAGTGCTAAAAGTATTAATAAGAATATAATCTGCGATATGTCGTCAGCGTCCAAATATTTTACCTCGTGATATGAATTAATAAATGTGTTTATTTATCGTCTGTGCTGTAGTTAGGAGCCTCTTTTGTGATATGGATATCATGAGGGTGGCTCTCCTTGAGAGAAGCAGCAGTAATCTTGACAAACTGTCCGTTCTCCTTAAGATCTTCGATTGTCTTGCAACCGCAGTAGCCCATTCCTGAGCGGATACCACCAACAAGCTGGAATACTGTATCCTCAAGAGTTCCCTTGTAAGCTACACGACCCTCAACTCCTTCAGGAACGAGCTTCTTAGCGCCCTCCTGGAAGTAACGGTCCTTGCTTCCGTTTTCCATAGCAGCGATAGAACCCATGCCACGATATACCTTGTATTTTCTTCCCTGATAAAGCTCGAAGGTTCCCGGAGCCTCATCACAGCCTGCGAACATTGAGCCCATCATACATACGTTGGCACCGGCTGCGAGAGCCTTTGTCATATCACCTGAGTACTTGATACCACCATCTGCGATAACAGGAACTCCATACTCCTTAGCAACCTTGTAACAGTCCATGATAGCTGTAATCTGTGGTACACCGATACCGGCAACGACACGTGTGGTACAGATAGAACCAGGTCCGATACCAACCTTTACTGCATCTGCACCGGCCTCGATAAGAGCCTTGGCAGCAGCACCTGTTGCGATATTTCCGGCGATTATCTGAAGATCCGGATAAGCAGCCTTGATCTTCTTAACGGCCTCAAGTATATTCTTTGAATGTCCGTGAGCTGAGTCAACAACGATGACATCAACATGAGACTTAACAAGAGCATCAACACGCTCCATCATGTTGCCTGTGATACCTACTCCGGCACCGCAGAGGAGACGGCCCTGATCATCCTTTGCTGAAAGAGGATACTTAATCTGCTTCTCGATATCCTTTATAGTGATAAGTCCCTTGAGGTTGTAGTCCTTGTCTACGATAGGGAGCTTTTCCTTTCTTGCCTTTGCAAGAATCTTCTTTGCCTCATCGAGGGTGATGCCCTCAGGAGCTGTAATGAGATTCTCAGAAGTCATAGACTCTGAAATCTTCTTTGTGAAGTCTGTCTCAAACTTCAGATCACGGTTTGTGATGATGCCGACAAGCTTGCCGTCCTTTGTGATTGGCACACCTGATATCTTGAACTTAGCCATCAGGTTGTCTGCATCCTGTAATGTATGGTCTGGAGAAAGATAGAACGGATCGGTAATAACGCCGTTTTCTGAACGCTTTACCTTATCGACTTCGTCTGCCTGTGCCTCAATAGACATATTTTTGTGGATGATTCCGATACCACCCTGTCTGGCCATTGCGATAGCCATTTTTGATTCTGTGACTGTATCCATTGCAGCACTCATCATAGGAATGTTAAGGACAATCTTCTTAGTAAGATGTGTCTGAAGCTCAATCATATTTGGTGTTACCTCAGAATATTGTGGAACTAAGAGAACGTCATCAAATGTAATTCCTTCGCCGATAATAGTACCCATTTTTAAATTCCTCTCTTTCTTATGTTATTATACTGGTATACTTTATATACTAATGTAATTTGTATGATGATAGCAAATTAAAGAGTGGGTGTCAAGCAGTTATAAGCCCGATATGAAATTATTATATTATTTATTAGTAAAACTAATGTAAGTCTTTTGCAAATAAAGTAAAAATTATGTTATATTTTATATTAGGTGGCTTTAAGGCAATGTTTGTATGTCACACTAAGGCGTGGACAGTAACGATTTTTGAGCCACAATAAACTAAACCGGGGAGAAAAATATGGAATTTCGACCATGCATCGACATTCATAATGGAAAAGTAAAGCAGATTGTCGGTGGTTCATTAAAAGACAGGGGCGATTTTGCCAGTGAGAACTTCGTCTCAGAGCAGGATAGCCGGTTTTATGCAGATATGTATAGGAAATCGGGCATAAAGGGCGGTCATATCATTCTGCTCAATTCTGTGGACAGCGAGTATTATGAGGATACAAAGGAGCAGGCTGTTATGGCGCTTGAAGCGTATCCGCAGGGCTTACAGGTAGGTGGCGGTATCACCGCAGACAATGCGATGGAGTTTATAGATGCCGGTGCAGCAGCAGTTATAGTGACATCCTACGTATTTAAAGACGGCAGGATAAACTATGCAAATCTAAACAGGCTTAAAGATACTGTGGGCAGTGACAGGCTGGTGCTTGATCTGTCATGTCGCAAAAAGGATGGACAGTATTATATAGTAACTGACCGCTGGCAGAAATTCACGGATGAGGCAGTGACCACAGAGCTTTTGGATAAGCTATCCTCATATTGCTGCGAGTTTCTGGTACATGCAGTGGATGTTGAGGGCAGGGTGAACGGCATTGAAAAGGAGCTTGTCGCCATGCTTGGCAGCTGGGGAAGAATACCGGTCACATATGCAGGCGGTGTGTCATCCTTTGACGATTTAAAATGCATCAGGCAGCTTGGACAGAACCATCTGAATGTGACAATAGGCAGTGCTCTTGATTTGTTTGGCGGTGAGATGGAGTACGATAAGGTCATAGCTTTTTGCAATAATAAGGAGATTTAAAATGGCAAAATACAGTAAGAATGATATTATCCGCATAGTGGATGAGGAGGATATTGAGTTTATCCGTTTACAGTTTACGGATATCTTTGGAACATTAAAAAATGTGGCAATTACAGCCAGCCAGCTTGAGAAGGCACTCGACAACAAGTGTATGTTCGACGGCTCGTCAATAGAGGGCTTTGTGAGGATAGAGGAGTCAGATATGTATCTGCACCCGGATCTTGACACTTTTATGATTTTTCCATGGAGACCACAGCAGGGCAAGGTCGCACGAATCATCTGTGATGTCTATATGGCGGATGGTACACCGTTTGAGGGAGACCCGCGCTATATATTAAAGAAACAGATTGAAAAGGCAAAGCAGATGGGCTATGTATTTAATGTAGGTCCGGAGTGTGAGTTTTTCCTTTTCCACCTGGACGAGAACGGACAGCCTACTACCATCTCGCATGAGAGAGCAGGGTACTTTGACTTGGGACCAAATGATTTGGGAGAAAACGCAAGAAGAGACATGGTTTTAACTCTTGAGGATATGGATTTTGAGATAGAGGCATCACATCATGAGGTGGCACCTGCACAGCATGAGATTGATTTCAAGTATGAGGAGGCACTTCATACCGCCGACAATATCATGACCTTTAAGCTTGCTATAAAGACAATCGCAAAGCGGCATGGACTTTTTGCCAGCTTCATGCCAAAGCCAAAGCATGGTGTGAGCGGCTCGGGAATGCATATCAATATGTCACTTTCAAAGGATGGTGTCAATATATTTGACAATGAGGAGGATAAGCTTGGACTTAGCAAGGAGGCATACTACTTCATAGGCGGTATCATGAAGCATATGAAGGGCATGACGGTCATCACCAATCCGATTGTCAATTCATATAAGCGATTTGTGCCGGGCTATGAGGCACCGATTTATATCACCTGGTCAGCTACAAACAGAAGTCCGCTTATCAGAATCCCTGCAGCAAGAGGTGAGGGAAGGAGAGTGGAGCTTAGAAACCCTGATCCTTCAGCAAATCCGTATCTGGTTCTGGCACTGTGCCTGGCAGCAGGACTTGACGGCATAAAGAACAAGATACAGCCGGATGCAGAGCTTCGTGAGAATGTATTTGAGCTCACAGAACAGGATAAAAAGAGACTCGGAATTGAATCACTTCCTGCTGATTTACATGAGGCGGTTGAGTGCCTTAAGTCAGATGATTTTATCTGCGAGATACTGGGTGAACATATCTACGACAAGTATATAGAGGCAAAAGAGGCAGAGTGGAACGATTACAGAGCTGCGGTTACCCAATGGGAAATAGATGAATATCTGTACAAGTTTTAAAGGATGTAACGAACCGTGAATAATATTGTTATAGCATTTCCTAAAAAGGAAGTAGCCAATTCAATCAAAAAAATATTAGCGCAGAGCGGTTATACAGTCACGGCGGTTGCAAATACAGGAGCTTCAGCACTTTCGAGCATGAACGGACTGAATATGGGAATCATCATATGCGGATACAGATTTTCAGACATGATGTACAGTGAGATATACGAGTATATGCCTAAGGAGTTTCAGATGCTTCTCATAGCGTCGGCAGCGGGTATCATGGAAAAAAATGTGGATAATCTGATGTCATTATCCATGCCACTCAAAGTGCATGAGCTTTTGCAGACGGTTGAGATGATGGATTACACGATAACGCGCCGCAGGAAAAAGCTCAGGCAAAGGCCTAAGGTACGTTCAAAGGAGGATCAGGAGATGCTAAGCAGTGCAAAGGCTGTACTGATGGAACGAAATGGATTCTCAGAGGAGGAAGCACACCGGTATATCCAGAAGCGAAGCATGGATAACGGCACCGGTCTTGTGGAAACAGCACAGATGATACTAAGCCTTATGACTGATGTGTAGTATGCGCTTTATGAAGCCAGACAGAAGAGCGTATGATAGTAGCTGCAAAGGCTTGAACAGTTACTATAAAAAATAATGATAAAAAAATATATTTACACTTGCATGGTAAAGTGATAAATTAGACTTATTGTAAAGTAACAAAGGAGAGATAAACATGTTTCAGATTAATGATAACTTTCAGAAATTACCGGGAAGCTACCTTTTCAGCACAATAGCTAAAAAGGTTGCAGCTTATCAGGAGGCAAATCCGGATAAAGAGATAATAAGGCTTGGAATCGGCGATGTAACACAGCCGCTTGCACCTGCTATCATCGATGCACTGCACAAGGCAGTTGATGAGATGGGAAATGCAGCTACATTCCACGGATACGCACCTGACCTCGGATATGAGTTCCTCAGAAAAGCAATTTCAGACAACGACTACAAGGCAAGAGGATGCGATATCTCAGCAGATGAGATTTTTGTTTCAGACGGAGCAAAGAGTGATTCCGCCAACATCCAGGAGCTTTTCTCAGCAAACAGCCGTATCGCTGTTACAGACCCTGTTTATCCTGTATATGTTGATTCCAATGTCATGGCAGGAAGAACAGGCACATATGATGCTCAGAAAGAGACCTGGAGCAATGTGATCTATATGCCGTCAACAGCAGATAACGGTTTTGTTCCGGAGCTTCCAAAGGAAGTACCGGATATGATTTATCTGTGTCTTCCAAACAACCCAACAGGAACAACTCTCAAAAAGGAGCAGTTACAGGTATGGGTTGATTATGCAAACAAGAATGGTTCAGTCATCATCTTTGATGCAGCCTACGAGGCATATATCAGCGAAGCTGATGTGCCACACTCAATCTATGAGTGTAACGGTGCAAAGACATGTGCCATCGAGCTTAGAAGCTTCTCAAAGAATGCAGGCTTTACAGGCGTGCGTCTTGGCTTCACAGTAGTACCTAAGGAGCTTAAGTGTGGTGATGTATCACTTCATGCTATGTGGGCACGCCGTCACGGAACCAAGTTCAACGGTGCACCATACATCGTGCAGAGAGCAGGCGAGGCAGTTTACTCAGAAGCCGGAAAAGCACAGCTTAAGGATCAGGTAGCATACTACATGAACAATGCAAAGACAATAAAGACAGGTCTTGCAGAGGCAGGATTTACAGTATACGGCGGAGTAAATGCACCATACATCTGGCTCAAGACACCGGATCAGATGACATCATGGGAGTTCTTCGATTATCTGCTTGAGAATGCCAACGTGGTAGGTACACCTGGCTCAGGCTTTGGACCAAGCGGAGAGGGCTACTTCAGATTGACTGCTTTCGGAAACTATGAGAACACAGTAAAGGCACTTGAGAGAATCAAGGCACTGTAAAAATAAATCAGGTTAAATAAAAATACCGTCAGGGTGATGTTCCCTGACGGTATTTTTTGTCTTTGAAATTTACATAAAGTGTATTTACTGTATACTTTTCAGCAAGAAAAACTTTATGCGAAAAGCATGATTTAATTTTTCTTGAAACCGGCTCTCTTACGAAGAGTAGGGTCAAGAATCTTCTTTCTGATTCGAAGGCTCTCAGGTGTTACCTCAAGAAGCTCATCTGTATCAATAAAGTCGATAGCCTGCTCAAGGCTTAATACTTTAGGTGGTACGAGTGTGAGTGCCTCATCTGCTGATGAAGAACGTGTATTTGTAAGATGCTTCTTCTTACATACGTTGAGCTCGATGTCCTCGGCCTTTGAACACTGTCCGATAACCATTCCGGAGTAAACCTTGGCACCCGGTCCGATAAAGAGTGTTCCTCTCTCCTGTGCAGAGAAGAGTCCGTATGTTACAGCCTCACCTGACTCAAAGGCAATGAGTGAACCTGTTGCACGGTATGCAATCTCACCCTTGTATGGCTCGTAGCCGTCAAACATGGTGTTTAAGATTCCGTTACCCTTTGTATCGGTCATGAACTCGCCGCGGTAGCCGATGAGACCTCTGGACGGAATCGAGAACTCCAGTCTTGTATATCCGCCGCCGATCGGGCTCATGCCCTGCAGCTCGCCTTTACGGCTGGTCAGCTTCTGGATAACAGCACCGGTAAAGTCATCCGGTACGTCGACGTAAGCGATCTCCATCGGCTCTAATTTGCGGTTTCTCTCGTCATATTTGTAGAGTACCTCCGCCTTGCTGACTGCAAACTCAAAGCCCTCGCGGCGCATGGACTCCATGAGGACGGACAGGTGCAGGATGCCGCGGCCAGAGACCTCGACGCCGCTCTTGTCCTCGAGCTCCTCGATCTTCATGGTCACGTTGTCCTTGGTGATCACCGGCTGGGGCGCAAAATCCACCACCTGCTCCT
>OHHC01000308.1_pt1 | contig 22559 bp, 18 predicted proteins | sample 1606381 | NCBI WGS metagenome assembly OHHC01 (sample SAMEA3879581, study PRJEB24766) | human gut metagenome | biome: human-associated habitat; feature: feces | place: USA | collected 1985/1987 | reverse complement strand
TCGGCGGGTGTCTGCTTTATAGATGTCTCGACGGGTTCCGTCAACCTGACCGAGCTTGCCGCTCCCGCGCTCCCCGATAAGATAATCAACGAGATAGGCAGATTTATGCCCAGCGAGATAGTTTTCAATTCCGCATCTTCCTCTCTTACCAAGGTGTTCTCGTTCATTTCAAACAAGACCGAAGCCCTTGCACAGGAGCTCGGCGACGATTATTTCGATCCGCAGTCAAGCGCCGAAATAATACTCAAGCATTTCAAAAAAGACAGTCTCTCCGAGCTTGAACTCAATGAGACGGGCGCGGCGGTTCCGGCACTCGGAGCGGCGCTCAAATATCTCACCGAAGTTCAGCGCAACGATCTTGAAAACATATCTTCGATATCGTTCTATTCGGAACTCAATTTCATGCGCCTCGATGTTGCGGCTTTGCGCAACCTCGAAATAGTCGAGACTCTCAGAAACCGCGAAAAACGCGGCTCTCTGCTCTGGGTGCTCGATAAAACCCGCACGCCGATGGGCAAGCGAATGATTCGCGCGTGGCTCGAACGCCCGCTGCTCAGCATGGCGCGCATAACAAAGCGCCATAACGCCGTGGCAGAGCTTGTCTCTCAGCCTATGGCGAGGCAGGAGCTCAGCGAAAGTATGTCGGGCATACATGACCTCGAGCGCCTTATAACAAGAATATCGTTCGGCACTGCCGGTGCAAAGGATCTGCGTGCGCTTGCACTCGCGGCATCGTGTCTGCCGGAGCTCAAAGAAAAAGTCTCGGCGCTTTCTTCCTCACTGATGCAGGAGTGTGCCGAAAATATGGACACGCTTTCCGATATCTATGAGTTGATAGATGCCGCGATAGTTGAAGAGCCGCCGTTTTCCGTTCGCGAGGGCGGCATGATAAAGGACGGCTTCCATCCGGAGCTTGATTCCCTGCGCGATATAGTTTTAAACGGCAAGGATTATATCGCCGCCATTCAGCAGCAGGAGCAGGAAAAGACCGGAATAGCGAAACTTAAAATAGGATATAACAGGGTATTCGGCTACTACATAGAAGTGCCCAACGCTTACAAAGAGCTTGTACCCGATGAATATATAAGAAAACAGACTCTTGCAAACTGTGAGAGATTCATTACTCAGGAGCTAAAAGACCTCGAGGCAAAAGTTCTCGGAGCACAGGACAGAATAGTCAAGCTCGAATACGAGATTTTCGACGATATCAGAAAACGCACCGGCGCAGAGCTTGCCAGAGTCCAGCGCACCGCTGCGGCAGTGGCGCAGCTCGATGTCCTCTGTTCATTTGCTCAGGCGGCGCTCGAAAATAACTATGTCTGCCCTCAGATGTCCGCAGAGCCGGTTATAAAGATAAACGAAGGACGCCATCCCGTTGTTGAAAAAATGCTCAACGGCGAACCGTTTGTCCCGAATGACACCGTTCTCGACTGTGCTGACGACCGTTGTGCGATAATAACCGGTCCCAATATGGCAGGTAAGTCCACATATATGCGTCAGGTTGCACTCGTCTGCGTCATGGCGCAGGCAGGAAGCTTTGTTCCCGCCGCGAGCGCGGAGCTCGGAATAGTTGACAGCGTGTTTACTCGAATCGGCGCATCAGACGACCTTTCAGCCGGACAGTCGACGTTTATGGTCGAGATGAGCGAGGTTGCATCGATACTCAATAACGCAACTTCGAGAAGCCTTATAATCTTTGATGAGATAGGAAGAGGCACTTCCACTTTCGACGGCATGAGCATCGCGCGAGCCGTGCTCGAATATGCCGCGGACAAAAAGCGCATCGGCGCAAAGACTCTTTTTGCCACTCATTATCACGAGCTGACCGAGCTCGAGGGGCAGATAGACGGCGTCAAGAATTACAATATAGCCGTCAAAAAGCGCGGCGATGATATAACCTTCCTGCGCCGTATAGTGCGCGGCGGAGCGGACGGAAGCTACGGAATCGAGGTCGCGAAGCTCGCCGGAGTTCCGAAGCCGGTCGTTGAGAGGGCGAAAAAAGTTCTCAAAGAACTCGAAGAGAGCGGACTCGTGCTCGTTCGCGACCGTGAACCGAGCACAGCTGTTGAACCCGACGCCGGGCAGATTTCGTTCGGTCAAAACAGTTCAAATGAGATAGTCGAAAAACTTAAAGTACTCGATGTCAACACGCTGACGCCGATAGAGGCAATGGGCGTGCTGTATGAGCTGACAAAGAGCGCAAAAGAAATATAACAGGAGGAAACCATGCCGAAGATAAAAGTCCTGCCAAAAGAAATAGCGGAGCTTATTGCCGCGGGCGAAGTTGTCGAAAGACCCGCGTCTGTTATAAAAGAGCTTATGGAGAACGCAATAGATGCGGGCTCTTCTTCGGTCACGGTTGAAATAAAAAACGGCGGAATAACTTATATCCGCGTAACTGACAATGGGTGTGGAATAAGCCGCGATGATATACATACAGCGTTTATCAGCCACGCCACAAGTAAGATAAGCACGCGCGATGATCTCTATGCCATAGGTACTCTCGGATTCAGAGGCGAAGCGCTCGCGTCTATAGCCGCGGTTTCAAATGTCGAAGTGCTCACAAGAACGCCCGAAGAAGAGACCGGGACGCGCTATTGCATCAGTGCGGGCGAAGAGACGCTTGTCGATGATGCAGGATGCCCGCTCGGTACGACAATAGTTGTCCGTGATCTTTTCTTCAACACTCCCGCGAGAATGAAGTTCCTCAAAAAAGATGTGTCCGAGGCTAACGCGGTCGCGAGCATAGTTGATAAAATCGCGCTCTCAAACCCGGATGTTTCGATAAGATTTATAAGAGAGGGCAAGAATACACTGTTCACCTCCGGCAGCGGAGATCTCAAAACCACGGCATATGAGATATTCGGCAAGGATTTTTCAGACGGACTCATTGAGGCCGATTACAGCTTTGAATCGGTGCAGATAAGCGGACTTATCTCAAAGCCGACAAAATCGCGTCCGAACCGCAATATGCAGTTCTTCTTCGTCAACGGCAGACTCGTGAAGTCGGGTACGGCCTCGGCGGCGCTGAGCGAAGCATATAAAAATTCAATAATGGTCGGCAAGTTCCCGTACTGCGTGCTCAACATAACAACAGCGCCCGGACTTGTCGATGTAAATGTCCATCCCGCAAAGACGGAAGTCCGCTTTGCAAACGAGCGCACTGTTTTCAGCGCGGTATATTATGCCGCAAAAAATGCACTCGAACGCAGAGATGAAGCGCCGAAAGTATCTATTCCGAGAACACCGCAGGCTGAGCTCTTCGAGCCTGTTCGTCCAAAGACTGAGCAGATGAGACTGCCGGAAAAGCAGCCTGATTTCTGGAACCGTATGTCATCTTCCGAATACCGTTCGGCGCAGCAGACGGAAAAGCCGAGATACAGCTATCCGCAGCAGTCTGCACCTGCGCCGCGCGAGAATATTGTGTCTGTCGCAAGCCCCGATAAAAAGCCTGAAACGGCAGATACAGAGCCGTCGACCATTCAGCATTTTCTCGATGCGCAGAGGGCAAAAAAAGAGGAGACGGCTGTTATTGAGCCTGAAGTGCGCACTGAACCCGAACCGATAGCTGAACCTGCTGCGGCTCCGAAAGAAAAAATAGATGAAGCAGTTCAGACTGTCGATGCAGCAGTAGAGAATAAAATTGAAGATAAACCGGAAGAGCCTCCCGTGATCGTTATCGGCGAGGCGTTCAGAACATATATAATCGTCCAGCAGGGGGAGAGCATCTTTCTTGTCGACAAGCACGCTGCACATGAGAGAATGTTGTTCAACGAGCTTGTTAAAAATGACACCAAGCGTTCCACTCAGATGCTTTTGACCCCGATAACCGTAACGCTCAGCAAAGAGGAATATTCCGCTGTGCTTGATAATCTTGATATGCTCATGCAGGCGGGATTTGCGGTTGAAGATTTCGGATATTCTGTTGTTATAGTCCGTGAGTGCCCGATGGAGATATCTGCCGATGAAGTCCCCGATGTTGTCGCGGAGCTTGCCGGATATCTTGTTGAAAACAGGCAGAAGCTTATATCCGAAAAGAAAGAGTGGCTGTTTAGCCTCATGGCGTGCAAGGCGGCAATAAAGGGCGGAATGTACACCACGGAATACGAACGGGAGCTGTTTATAAAGCGTCTGTTTGCGAGCCCTGAGATAAGATACTGTCCGCACGGCAGACCCGTCATGATCGAGATAACCAGGCGTGAATTGGAGAAGAACTTTGGACGAGCGTAAGAAAATAAAAATAGCTGCTGTCGTTGGCCCGACGGCGTCGGGCAAGACAAAGCTCGCGGTGGATATCTGCCGTGTGCTTAACGGCGAGGCGGTCTCCTGCGATTCGATGCAGATATATAAATATATGGATATCGCCACTGCTAAGCCAACGGCTCAGGAAATGTGCGGGATACCGCATCATATGCTTGATTTTCTCGAACCCGGCGAAAAATACAGCGTCGCTGCTTACTGCACTGAAGCGGAAAAGTGTATAGATGATATATCAGGTAGGGGAAAGCTGCCCGTGCTTGTCGGCGGAACAGGACTCTACTATTCATCACTCATCGATAATATTTCATTTGCCGACGAGGACGATGATGCTTCAATACGCAGTGAGCTTGAGCGCCGCGCGGAAAGCGAAGGCATTGAAACGCTCCATAGGGAACTCTCGGCTATCGACCCTGAAACCGCCGCGCAGCTCCATCTCAACAATCGCGGACGGATTATAAGAGCGCTCGAGGTCTATTATAAGACCGGAGTAACAATGAGCGAGCAACAGCGCAGGTCAAGGCTTGTTGAGCCTAAATATGACTGCACAGCGATATGTCTCGATGTGCGCGACAGACAGTTTTTATATGATAGGATCGACCGCAGAGTCGATATAATGATCGAAAACGGTCTTATCGAAGAGGCGAGACGCTTTCTCTCCGGCGAACTCGGCAAAACATCAGGACAGGCTATCGGCTATAAAGAGCTGCAGCCATATTTCAGCGGAGAAATATCACTCGATGATGCAATAGATAATCTCAAACGCTCCACGCGCCGTTACGCCAAACGGCAGTTGACATGGTTCAGGCGCGACGAGCGAATAATTCATCTGTATATAGACGAGATGCCATACGACGAATTGCTAAAGACAGCAGTCGGGATAATAGAAAGGGGGATCGCAGAATGAAGAAAGTTAAAGTGAGCAAAAAAGGCGTAAGAAAAATAGTCGCTGCCGTTGCTGCGCTTCTGGCCGTGGTAGTGTTATGCTACGAGATAGGCAACTTCAACTCTTCAAATGTGAAAACCCAACCTGCTGCCGCTACAGCATACCGAAACAGCATAACCGTCAAGATGTTTGCCGTGCGCGATGAGTCGCTTATAAACGGCTCTTCTTCGCTGACCTATGTTCCACTTTTGCAGGACGGCGAGCGCGTCGCGGGCGGACAGGCTATTGCGGCGCAGTTCGGCAAAGCTGATTCAGCCTCTGCATATGTCGACCTTGAAAACCTCAAAAGCGAACTTGAACGGTATGAAAACTTAAACAATCAACAGAATCTTACCGAGCTTGATATCTCAAAGATAAATCTTCAGGCGGATTCCTATTTTTACGAGATGCTCGACGATGTGCGGTCGGATAAAATCTCGGCACTTGAAGGCAGTGCGGAAAACTTCAGCGACAAGATGACCGCAAAGCAGATACTTATAAACGGCAATATAGATTTTTCGGAGAAGATAGCCTCGCTCAAATCTGAAATAGCTTCTCTTTCGGCGAAAGTCGGAACTGTCGATTATCTCAAGGCTGACGATACCGGCTATTATGTCTCGTCTGCAGACGGATATGAGAATACGCTGAGCTTTTCGGATATCAAAAATCTCAGCAGCGATAAAATAAAGGCGGCACTGTCCGCTTCTCCTGCCGCGGTGTCTGCTAATATAAAGGGCAAGCTTATCCGCGGATATACATGGTACTTTGTAGGCGTAGTCAACAAGTCCGACGCCACGAAGCTCAATGATGGAGACAGCGTTACGCTCAGATGCGACAATATGTCGCGTGACGGCATAAATGCCACGGTTTATTACAGAGGTCCGATAAACACAGATGAGACCGTCCTGATTCTTTCATCGAAGATAATGGATTCGGACATAGCGCGTCTGAGAACGGAAGATGTCGAAATAGTGATAAACGAGACCGACGGAATAAGAATAAACAAGTCCGCAGTCAGAGTTGTCAACGGAGTTCAGGGCGTGTATGTGCTTACCGGCAATATCGTCCGCTTCAAGAAGCTCGATGTAATATATACAGGCGATGACTATGTAGTCTCAAAGATGATAAAAGAGGATACATACGATGAAAATAAAGTGCCGTATCTGAAAATTTACGATGCGGTAATATTGGAAGGAAAGGATCTTAAAGATGGAAAACTTATCAGTTACTGATGCGCGTCTGAGGCTCCTTGAGGACAACCTGAAAAAGGTTCGCGACGAGATAGCCGAAACCGCGTTGAAGAGCGGCAGAGACCCGCGGAAAGTGAAGCTCATGGCGGTAACAAAGACTGTTTCTGTCGAGCTTATAAATCATGCTGTTGCCTGCGGAGTCGATCTCATCGGCGAAAACAAGGTTCAGGAAGTCCTGCTCAAGCGCCCTGAACTTAATCTTGAGCACTGCAAGCTCCATCTCATCGGTCATCTTCAGAGCAATAAGATAAAAAAGATAGTCGGTCAGGTCGACATGATTCAGAGCGTTGATTCGTTCGAGACCGCGCAGCAGATAAGCCGCCGCTCCGGAGAGCAGGGGATAACGACCGATATATTGCTCGAAGTCAACATCGGTGAGGATGAAAACAAATTCGGATATTCCGCAGACGAAGTTGCGGATCAGCTCGGAAAAATATCGGAACTCCGGTTTGTCAAAGTCAAAGGTATGATGACAGTGGCGCCGAATTTTAAAGATTCTGTGAAAAATCAGTGCGTTTTTGATAATATGCACAAACTGTTTATTGACATCGGCGCCAAAAAAATGGATAATATAGATATGGACATTCTCTCTATGGGTATGTCCGGCGATTTCAAAGAGGCAATAGCGGCGGGCTCAACGCTTGTGCGTATAGGCTCGGCGATATTCGGAGACAGGCAATATTGATTTCTTTATAAATACGGGAGGAAAATATCATGGGAATCTTTGACAAGGTAAAAAACTTCATTGACAATTCTGACGAGGACACTATCGACGAGGATATCGAAAACGTTTACGATGACTCGGCAGACGACACTTATTCGTCCGACAGCACAGAGTCCTCTAAGTCGTTCAGCGATTTCAGCGCTTCTTCGAGACCGTCGTCGATTTCTTCGACCCCCAATATAGTTGATCTGCGCTCTTCGAGCCGCACTCCTGTTGTGCTCAAGAAGCTTGACAGATATCTTGATGTTCAGAGCGTTGCGGATGTGCTCAACGAGAAGAGAATAGTTATTCTTAATCTTGAGACCTGCCCCGCAGATGATTCAAGACGCATTATCGATTTCCTTTCCGGCGTTGCATATGCAAATTCCGGAGATATCAAGAAAGTTGCCGGCAAGGCTTATATCATCACCCCCGACAGCGTTCCGCTTTCAGGTGATGTGCTCGAGGATATCGAGAGCATGAGCGAAGGCTATTTTGATTGATATTTATTTCCCATTTAAGAGGTGTAGATAATGCTTAAACCCGAACAGATCAGATCGCATCGTTTTATTTCAGCGGGTCGCGGGACTTATGAAGCCAGCGATGTTGATGCGTTCTTGAGAGAAGTATCCGCATCTTATGAGCAGGTGTTCAGAGAGAACGGAGATCTCGTGAATAAAATAAGCCTTCTTGCCGAGAGAGTTTCGCAGTATAAGAAGGACGAGGACAATATCAGACGCGCCCTGCTTACAGCAGAACGCATGGCGGACAAGATTCAGCGTGATTCTCGGCAGAGCGCGCAGGAACAGCTTGACTCTGCAGAAAAGAAAGCGCAGGAGCTGGTTGCATCGGCACAGAACAGAGCCGATGTTTTGGAGACCGCTGCGTCTGTAAAGGCTTCTCAGCTTACAGAGGAATCCAAGCGCAACGCCACCGAGCGTATAACTTCTGCGGAGCGCACTGCTTCTGCTATGATAAGCAATGCGGAGGCAAAGGCTAACGAAATAATCGAAAGTGCCAAGAAGAATGCACAGCTTGAGCTCGACAGAATAAATACGGATATCCGCGTGAATTCCGCTACACTCGAGAAGCTTGAGAGCGAAGTTTCAGCGTTCCGCAATTTTATTCTTGACGCTTATCAAAAGCATATCAATCTTGTCTCTTCGCTTCCTCAAAAGCAGGAGATGCCGATAATACCGACGATAAATACCGACGAGTATGTCTCCGGAAATTCAGCTCCCGTTGAAGATGATGCAGATGCAGATAATGATATTGTCATTGATGAACCTGAAAAATCCGAAGAAGCTGAGTCCGAAGAGTCTGAAAAAGATGAAGCTCCGGCAGAAGCTGTTGAATCGGATGCAAAAGATTCCGCTCCCGATGAACTGATTACCGCATTTGCCAACGAGCCCGAGTTCAGCAAAGAGACGGCGACTCCGGATGAGATAGTGGCCAATGATATACTCAAGCAGTCCTTCGGAACCGACGATACATATGATCCCATGGCTGCAGCAGAAGAACCCGCGTCGGATTCCGATGATTTGGATGACGATACCTCCGAGAACGGCTTCGTGATAAATGTCCATGCGATTAAGCACCATATCACTCCCGATGAAATTGAGGCTACCGACACGGATGAAGATATGGAGACTCCCGCTAATGTCGACGCTTTTCTGAATGACGATGATGACGATGAGGATGATAATGACAGCCATACTCATCATTCGCGTTTCAGAGGCTTTTTCAAAAAATAAGTTTTGAGGTTTTTATGATTCAAGCAATAACTCTTCTGGTGATTGCCGCGCTTGTGGCGATCGACCAGGTCATAAAAATTGCTGTTGTCAATCGCTTTGCGGCGGGCGGCAGCATGGATATTCTCTTCGGTCTTATCCGTATACGCTATGTTGAAAATACCGGCGCGGCGTTCAGCTCGATGCAGAATCAGACGGTTTTTCTGACGATTTTTACGGCTGTTGTTATAGTCATGTTCATTTTCCTGCTCATGACTAAAAAAATAAAGCCCGGCTTTATTTACTGGTGCGTTGCCGTTGTTATAGCCGGTGGAGCAGGCAACTTCGTTGACCGCGTAGCAAGAGGTTTTGTTGTCGATTATATCGAGCCTACGTTTGTTAATTTTGCGGTTTTCAACTTTGCCGATTGCTGTGTTACCGTCGGAGCTGCGCTGCTTATTATCAAGACGATATATGATTTGATAAGAGAGAACAAAAAATATCTGTCAGATGACGACAAGAAAGCCGAAAACGGCGGAGATGAAAAAAATGTCTGAGCTTTTGCCGGGTGGTTATTCGCTGAGCTTTTCGGTCGATTCCGAAACAGCCGATCAGCGCATAGACCGCACAGTCGCGGATGCTTTTCCGGAGCTTTCCCGTTCGCGCATCCAGCATATGGCTGAAAACGGCTGTATAACCGTCAACGGCAAAATTGTCGGCAAGAGCTTCAAGCCGAAAGCGGACGATGAAGTGTCCGTTTATATCGAGCCTGCTCAGGACGATACGGCTTTACCTGAAAATATTCCGCTCGATATAAGATATGAAGACGACTGTATGCTCGTTGTCAACAAGCCTAAGGGAATGGTTGTCCATCCCGCGCCCGGCAACAGAAGCGGAACGCTCGTCAATGCGCTTTTGTATCATTGCGGAAGCAGTCTTTCGGGGATAAACGGCGTTCTGCGTCCGGGTATAGTCCATAGGATAGACAAGGATACAAGCGGTCTTTTGCTTGTTGCCAAAAATGATATGGCACATGCATCGCTTGCCCATCAGATAAAGGAACACAGCCTGACGCGCGAATATGCGGCGGTTGTCTACGGAAAACTGCGGGAGCCCGAGGGCATAATAGACGCGCCGATAGGCAGAAACCCTAACGACAGAAAGAAAATGGCAGTGACGGATAAAAATTCCCGTCCTGCAGTCACACATTATTACACAGTAGAAGAATTTGAAAAGTTTACATTTGTAAGGCTGCGCCTTGAAACGGGTAGAACTCATCAGATAAGAGTCCACATGGCATATATAGGTCACCCGGTGGCAGGAGATGCCGTCTATGGTCCGAAAAATGTCATAACGGAGCTCGGCGGTCAATGTTTGCACGCAAGGCTTCTCGGCTTTGATCATCCTGTGACAGGGGAGAGAATCGAACTTTCCTCTGAGCTGCCTGAATATTTCGAGAACTTTTTAAGAAAAATCAGAAAGTGAGAGATATGAAAACAGATTTTTCCGATTGGCTGATAGTTTCCGATGTTGACGGCACTCTGAATACAAAACTCAGAATGCTGCCCGAACGGAATCTCAAAGCCATTACACATTTTGTTGAAGATCTCGGAGGCAATTTTACTCTTGCTTCCGGAAGAAATATATCTTCGCTCAGAAAGCATTATGAGCGCTTGCCGATAAAATCCACGCCTGCAGTTGTCTTAAACGGCGCTGGAATCTATGACTACGAGCACGAAAAAATGCTTTCGTTTCATTCAATTGACGAACGTGGCATAGATATAGTAAGACGAGTGAATGAGCGCTTTCCGCTGATTCAGATTGAGATATGCACAGATAGAGAGATATTTATTCTGAATCCCGGAGTTTTCAGCGGCGCGATGTCGCTGGCGGACGGAATACCGCACCAGAGCTTCAGAAAATTCGAAGATGTCCCGAAGAGCAATTGGGGCAAGGTCATATTTATGGGTCTTCCGCCGATGGTTTCGCGGATGGTTAAGTATCTTAATTCTATAGACCGTTCGGGCGTTACATATATGTCGTCCTCGGTAGCGAGCTATGAGATGCTCCTTGAAGGCACAAATAAGGGCACCGCGGTGCTTGAAATAGCAGATATGCTTGGTATTCCGCATGAGCATACGGGTGCTATCGGAGACTATTTCAACGACTATGATATGATAAAGAGCGTCGGCGTTCCGGCAGTCTGCGGGCAGGCTCCGCAGGAGATGAAGGATGCAGCAACATTTGTTGCGTGTCACTGTAATAAGGGCGCCGTTGCCGATTTTCTTGAATATATTGAAAAAGATTGCCAATAAATACATTATTACAGGAGGTGGCTGTTGTGGACACAATTGTCAGCAAACAGTTGAAGATCAAAGCTTGTAAGGTGAGAATGGGTGCAATTGAAGGCGTTTATAATGCAAAGTCCGGTCATCCGGGCGGCTCGCTTTCAATTGCCGATATCCTGACTTACCTCTACTTCCATCGGCTCAACATCGACCCGAAGAATCCGCAGTGGGAAGACAGGGACAGGCTCGTCATGTCGAAAGGTCATGCCGCGCCCGCCTATTATTCCGTACTTGCGCACAGAGGATATTTCCCCGTCGAGGAGCTCAAAACACTCAGAAAGAGCGATTCGAGACTTCAGGGTCACCCGAACATGAGAACCGTTCCCGGCGTCGATGCCAGCACCGGTTCGCTCGGTCAGGGAATCTCCGTAGCCGTCGGTATGGCTCTCGGTGCAAAGCTTTCAGGCAAGAGCTTCAGAGTTTATACCATTCTCGGCGACGGCGAGATTCAGGAGGGTCAGGTCTGGGAGGCGGCAATGTATGCCTGCGCTAAGGGTCTCGACAATCTTGTTGCGGTTGTTGATAACAACAATCTTCAGATAGACGGAACGATCGCAGAGGTCAATTCCCCTTATCCGATAGCCGAGAAATTCAAGGCTTTCGGCTGGAATGTTCTTGAGATATATGCGGACAGCTTCGATGAGATGGACGCCGCTTTCAATGCGGCTATAGAGTTTAAAGGTAAGCCCACCGCAATAATCGCCAAGAGTGTCAAGGGCAAGGGCGTTTCCTTCATGGAAAATCAGTGCTCATGGCACGGCAAAGCTCCGAACGAAGAGCAGTACAAAGAAGCTATGGAAGAGCTCAATGCGACTCTCACAAGCCTTGAAGCCAACTAATTTCAGTGAAAGGAATGTCGTGCTATGGCAGATATTATAAAAGCGGCAACGCGTGACGGTTACGGCAAAGCGCTCGTAGAGCTCGGTGCCATAAATGATAAGCTCGTCGTTCTCGATGCAGACCTTGCAGAGGCGACAAAAACAGCTATGTTCAAAAAGGCGTATCCGGACAGATTCTTTGATACCGGCATTGCCGAGTGCAACATGATAGGTGTCGCCGGCGGACTCTCGACCATCGGCTACACCGTATTTGCAAGCTCGTTTGCAATGTTCGCTGCGGGTCGTGCTTTTGAACAGATAAGAAACACAATCGGATATCCGCATCTCAATGTCAAGATCGGTGCTACCCATGCGGGTATATCCGTCGGTGAGGACGGCGCGAGCCATCAGTGTTGCGAGGATATAGCTCTCATGCGTACCATCCCCGGTATGGTTATAATCAATCCCGCCGATGATGTTGAGGCGAGAGCGGCTGTTTTCGCCGCTGCGGAGTATGACGGCCCCGTCTACCTTCGCTTCGGTCGTCTTGCAGTGCCGAGATTCAATGATCCCGATAACTATAAGTTTGAAATAGGCAAGTCGGTTCAGCTCGCAGACGGCAAGGATGTGACTATAATCGCAACCGGTCTTATGGTGAACGAGGCTGTTATGGCAAGAGATATGCTCGAAAAAGAGGGCATTTCCGCAAGAGTCATCAATATGCATACAATAAAGCCTATCGACAGACAGGCGATAATCGATGCCGCAAGAGATACAGGCGCTATTGTTACCGCAGAAGAGCATTCCGTTATCGGCGGACTTGGTGGAGCAGTCAGCGAAGTTGTCTGCGAAACTATACCCGTACCGGTCGTGAAGGTCGGCGTAGAGGATGTTTTCGGACGCTCCGGTCCGGCGGTCGAGCTTCTCCATATCTATGGTCTTGATGCGGAGAACATAGTCAAAAAAGCAAAGCAGGCGCTTGAGCTCAAGGCTGCCCGCTGAAAACAGACCGAAAGGTTTTCAAATGGCTAAAAGCAGATTCAAAAAGAGTACAGTCGCAGTCGCTGCCGCGATCATTGTTGTGTTCGCGGCGGCAGCTACGGCTGCGTTAATTTTTCTGATGTCGGGCAAAAATAAGATACCCGATGCGGACTCTCAGGCAATTGTATATAAGTCAACCGACGGCGGAACTTATCTTTCCGCCTATGGCAAGAAGCACAAGCTGACGATATCGGACGATTCGTCGGTCTTGCTTACTTCGGACGGCGAGTATCTTATCTATACCACCGCCTCGGCGAAGGTCAGCCGCAAATATGACCTCTATCTGTGCAGTATCAAGAATTCGTCAAACGCCAAAAAAGGTGCAAAGCTTTTGGACTACGGCGTTGAAAAAGAGTTCAGATATAATAACGGAACTCTGTATTATTCGAAGCAGAATCAGGACAACCTATCCGTTATGACAACTGCATATGATATAAAGAAGAACAAAAAATCAGACATTGATTTTGCAATAAAAGAGCTGTTCCTGCCGGAAAGCGGAGATTCGATTTATTATCTTAAGCAGCTTTCCGATTCACAGTCGCTGTATGTTTATTCATCTTCCGACGGCAGCCGCGAGCTTGTGAAAAACGCTGCAAATATTCATTTTTATGATAATGGTGAGAACTGCGAGATTCTCTTTGAGACCGGGTCTTATAACGAGGGAGAAGCGGAGCTCTTCTCAGTCTCTCCCGGAAAAAATCCGGTTCAGATAGCTACTATGGTCAGCTCCGTTTTATATGATTCGTATTCGCCCGGCGGCAATCTCTATTATTTTGTCAAAAAAGAGTCGCCTGCCGGCTGGCGCGATATTATTGACGATGATATGGCGCAGGATGACGAGCTTATAAAAGAGCCGAACCGCAATGATTACACATTCATCTTCGGCTTCAGTATTCAATATCAGCTCGACATGAGCAAATATAACCGCAAGGTTTCGCGCGACAAAATCCGTCAGGCTCTTGACGAACAGATAAAGGACGATTCCTTCACGCAGGGCTATAATCTCTATGCCAGAACTGCTGACGGGTCAAAGAAAATAGCGGAAAATGTTGTTCCCGATGAAGTATTTGCAGTTTCCGCTTCCGGTGAACCCGCCGCGGTGTTCTATATGACCGAGCTTTCCGACAGCACCGTCAGAATGTCCGATCTCGATTCGCAGCTCGGCTCCTCGTCGGTTGAATCGGTTGTTAAAACTGCTGTGTCGGCGGTCAAAGCTTGTATTAAGAAAACCGGATATTTATATGCTGATACGCATTCCACACAGCCTGTGAAGCTCGATGCGTATAACGGCAAGAAAGCGGAGTTTATAATCTCCGGGGACAAGCTTTTTGTCAAATCGTTTGATGATTCAAACGACACATTCTCGCTATTCAGGCACACGGTCACAAACGGCGTTGTATCTGCTGCCGAAATGCTTGATACGAGCATAAAGGCTTGCAATATCATCGGCGCAGATGTGTGGTACCGGCGCAGCGTTACCGGGTCCTCGCTCTGTGATTTGTATAAATATTCGACGGAAAAAGAGAAGATTGACGGCGATGTCGCTTCTTTTGTCGAACTTTCCGACGGAAGCGTTCTTATAGTCAAGAATTTTGTATCTTCTTCGGACGGGGAGATAGCCGATCTTTACTTATACGATGGCAAAAAGACCTCACTTGTAGCAGAAAAAGCAGAACTCAAAAACATGAAATACTCTGACAAGGGTATATCCTTTATACGCAGCGGCGGAGATTTATGTATATATTCTAAAAATAAGCTTGCTATAATCGACGGCGGCGCGTATAATATTATCGCTTATTAAAAGAAACGAGGGATAAAAGCATGGCAAAAGATGTGCTTTTCAAAACGATGACTTTCGGCGGCTTCAACAAAGAAGATGTCCTTGAATATATTCGTGCTCAGCAGACTCAGCTTACAGATACACAGAGAAAGCTCAAGGAGACCGAAGAGAATGCTGCGGCGGCTTCAAAGCGAACAAGAGAGCTTGAAACTCTTCTTTCGGAGCAGCAGACTCGTGCCGAGGAATATTTTGCGCTGAGTGAGGAATATGCAAAAAAGATATTCGCCCTTGAAGACGAAGTCAATGCCCTCAATGAAAAGCTCAACAGCGTTGAAGTCGGCTGCGAGCGAGCAAAGGATGTGGAGGGGCAGATAGGCGCCCTGGTGCTTGACGCACTGCTCTATTCCGATAAGATAATCCGCAGTGCCAAGGCGTCCGCAAAGGGCATTTCGAATCAAACCAGGCAGACTATCGAAGAGGCGGCGAGCGGAGTTGACGAGATAGGCGAGGATATTTCGCAGATGTCCGATAACTTCGGTGTTGTCGTCGCGTCTCTCGTTTCGAAGATAAATTCGCTCTCAAGCAATCTCAACAGCGTTGCCGATAAACTTGACGTTCAGGATGAAGAAATAGACGAGCATCAGTTCACCTTCGGCGAAAACGGCGAGGTCAAACTGCCGAAGCTTACCGACGAAGATTTCGGAGATCCGACAGAGCCGGAGATAGAGATATCCGATGAAGAGATAAATAATCTTGTCAATGTCCTCAATGCAAGCGGCGGACTGGATCTGAAATTCACTGCGCCTGATGAAAGCTCAGAAAATGTTACCGAAGATATACATAGCGAAGAAGATATTTCCGACGAGCCCGTTAAAGCCGATGAGGCCGAAGAGATATCGGAGCTGACAAAGAAATTTCTCGGAGAAGACTGATGGCTGAATATAAGATAGACACAAGTGAACTTCGTGAATATTGCGGCAGACTTCGCGCAGGAGACAGAGTGCTACTTTCCGGCACTGTCTATACATCGCGCGATGCGGCGCATAAGCGCATATGCGCATTGCTGGACAGCGGCGAAGAACTTCCATTTGATTTGAAAGACGCGGCAATTTATTATGCCGGACCTACGCCGACGAAGCCCGGCGATGTTATCGGCAGCTGCGGTCCGACTACTTCGAGCCGCATGGATGTTTATGCGCCGAGGCTTCTCGACGAGGGACTTTGCTGCATGATAGGAAAAGGCGGCAGGAGCGAATCGGTTATCGATGCGATAAAGCGCAACAATGCCGTATATCTCTGCGCGATAGGCGGCGCAGGCGCGCTTGCTTCAAAGTGCATAACAAAATGCGAGGAGATAGCGTTTTTTGACCTCGGGTGCGAGAGTGTCAAGCATCTGGAATTCAAAGATTTTCCGCTGACCGTCGGCATTGATTCGTACGGCGGAACGATGTTTGAAAAATAAATTCAGAAAAACTATTGACAAACCGACTTTTCGGTTATATACTTTGTAAAAACTGAATCTTGCCCATAAAGGCGATGACGGAGAAAGATTCCGGATAAGTACTGCAGAGAGTCCGTGATTGGTGAAAACGGATGTATGAACCGGGTAATCGAATCACTCCTGAGCAGAGACCTGAAAGTTTCGAGCGAGTAGGCGTTTCCGTAAGGCTGCGTTAAAGTCAAGAGCTTATTGGAGCTTGAGAGTGCTGTAAAAAAGCACTGAATTTGGGTGGTACCGCGGTTAACAGCCGCCCCAGACATTTTGTTTGGGGCGGTTTTTTATATTATATTTTTATCGAGAAGGAGAGTTTAATTATGGAAATTATCATCACTGAGATTGCACAGCGAATACGCGACCTGCGCGAGATCATGGGCTACAGCGTGGAAGAGATGGCTCAGGCCGTCGATTGCACTCCGGAAGAATATATTGCCGCCGAAAATGGCGAAGTCGATTTTTCTTTCACATTTATTTACAAATGCGCCGAGAAGTTCGATGTTGATATGATAGAACTGCTGACCGGTGATAACCCGAGACTTTCATTCTATTCAATAGTCCGCAAGGGCGAGGGACTGCCGATGAAGCGCCGCACGGGATTCAACTATTCCCACCTCGGCTATCGCTTCAAGGACAAATATTGCGAGCCCTTCCTTGTAACCGCGCCGTATTCGGACGAGGATCAGGATAAGCCCATAACCCTCTCGACCCACGAGGGACAGGAATTTGATTATATTATCAGCGGCAGCCTTAAGGTAGCATTCGAGGATCATGTTGAGATACTCAACGCCGGCGATGCCGTACTTTATAATTCCGCTCACGGTCACGGAATGATTGCGACCGGCGGCGAGGACTGCGTTTTTCTTGCAATAATCCTCAAGAAAACGGAGAAGAAATAAAATCATTATTCAACAACTCAACGAAGGGACTTTTAACATATGCTTGATTTAAATAAAAACTTTGTGGATGAGGTATATGACGAAAACGGACATGTAGTTGATTATACCCTCAAATGCCCTGAAAATTTCAATTTTGCTTATGACGTTGTCGATGCCATCGCGGCTGCCGAACCGGACAAGCGTGCGCTTCTCTGGTGCAATCCTGCGGGCGAAGAGAGAATATTCACTTATGGCGACCTGAAATATTACAGCGACAAGACGGCAAACATGCTGCGCGAAAAGGGCATCAAGAAGGGCGACATGGTCATGGTCATCCTCAAGCGCCACTATCAGTTCTGGTTCACCATTCTCGCTCTGCACAAGCTCGGCGCGGTTATTATCCCCGCAACATTCATGCTGCAGAAGCATGATATCGTCTACAGAGCGAACGCCGCTACAATAAAGGCGGTTGTTTGCACAGGCGACGGCGACATTGCCGAGCAGGTCGATGAGGCTCTGCCGGAGTGTCCCTCGATAGAGACGAGAATCATCGTCAACGGCAAGCGCGACGGTTGGGATGACTTCATGACTGACATGGAAAAAGCCGATTCGCATCTCGAAAGAGTTGACACGAAATATTATGAGCCCATGATAGTCTATTTCTCATCCGGCACCACCGGTAACCCGAAGATGGCGATGCACGCTCATACATATGCCCTCGCACATCTGACTACCGCCAAATACTGGCACGATGTCACCGCCGACAGCGTCCATCTGACGATAGCCGATACCGGCTGGGGCAAAGCGGTCTGGGGCAAGCTTTACGGCGAGATGTTCATGGAGAGCTGCGTTTTTGTCTATGACTATGACAAGTTCCACGCCTCTGAGATTCTTTCGATACTTGAAAAATATAAAATCACCAGCCTCTGCTGCCCGCCCACGATGTTCAGATTTATGCTTCAGGAGGATGTATCTTCCTATGATCTGAGCTCGCTGAAATACTGCACCATCGCAGGCGAAGCCCTCAACCCCGATGTTTTCAACAAGTGGTATGAGGAGACCGGAATAAAGCTTATGGAGGGCTTCGGTCAGACGGAGACCACCTTGCTTATTGCAAACCGCGTCGGCATGGAGCCAAAGCCGGGCTCTATGGGTAAGCCTATGCCGCACTACGATGTGGATATCGTCGATGAGGACGGCAGACCGGTACCTCCCGGAGTCACCGGCGAAATCGTTGTTCATACCGAACCCAAGGTTCCCTTCGGTCTGTTCAAGGGCTATTACCGCGACGAGAAGAAAACCGCCGAGGCGTGGCACGACGGTCTTTATCATACGGGCGACACCGCGTGGAAGGATGAGGACGGCTATTATTGGTATGTCGGAAGAACCGACGATGTTATAAAGTCCTCCGGCTACAGAATAGGACCGTTCGAGATTGAAAGCGTTCTTACCGAGCATCCGTCGGTTCTTGAGTGCGCCGTAACCGGTCTTCCCGATCCGATAAGAGGCAATGTCGTCAAGGCAACCATCGTCCTCAAACCCGGATTTGAGGGCTCCGAGGAGCTGAAAAAAGAGCTTCAGACATATGTCAAGAAAGAGACCGCGCCCTATAAATATCCCAGAGTCATCGAGTTTGTCGATTCTCTTCCCAAGACCGTCAACGGCAAGATCAGACGCACTGAGATAAGAGCGAACGATCTGAGAAAATTAAAGTGATTTGCTGATTTCCATTCGGCGTATAACGCCGCAGGCGATGCGGCTGCCGAATGTATCGGTTGAAGTGAAAGTGTCGGGGGAACTGTGAACTATCACGGTTCTCCCTTCTACTTGTCGGGGGATAAAGCGGTCGGTGTAGGTCGTCATATATGCGTAGCCGTTGTTCGAGAAAATACTCGGCAGGTCGCCCATATGCCCGGGATGATTCTGCGTGTTTTTTATATTTGTCTCGTGCCGCTCGGGCGATACTTCAAGCTCGACATCCGTGTTTTTCAAATGCATTCCGGCGCTTGTGAATGCCTCGGGCTCGCACACTGCGCCCTCGTGGATATGAACCGCGAACGGCTCGTTTCTTGTCGGCATACCAGTGAGCTCTATTTCGACCATTGTTCCGTCGAGCCAGGGATAAAATCTCGCCGTGCCGGACATATCCGGAACGCTGCTGTTTCCCTTTATATCTGCCTGAAAATAGTAATAATCCGACAGCGTGTCGGAAGCTTTGTTAAACATTTTGTTTCCTCCTGCGGGTATATTTGCTCCGAGAAGAAGCGCTATATTATATGAAAAATCACCCCTCAGCGTTAATGTCGAGAGGTGATTTGACTATTTTTAGAAGATAATATCGCGAAGTTCGAAAATTCTATTTGCAAAGAAGAGATATATTTTCTGAAGCAGGCTGTCTTTGTATTCTGTTTTTGACGGCGCGGATTTTGTCAGCTCATAGGAGTCGAATATTTCGTTCGTGTCGCTCCGCAGAGCCTTTATCGAAATCCTGCCCTCGGAGAAGTTCAGTAGAACATATGTCGGCGTGCGAAGCTGAATGCATTTTTCTGCGTACCACGGAGTTTTGTCGGGCTGACCGTCATAGTTGCAGCCGGAAGCAGTATTCGCTTCAAGATAGAGCGTTCCGCCGCTTTTGACTTTTTCGTTGCCGCGCATGAGTGCGGAACGGGTGTATATATGGTCGTGTCCGCTCAACACAAGATCGATGTCATATTTATCGAACATCTTTGAAAACAGCGGACGATAGAAATCATCCTCTTCCTTGCGGCTGTAGATGCTGTAGTGCATAACAACTACGCGCCACAGGGCATCGGGATAAAAATTCATAGCTTCTTTTATCAGTTCTTCATGGTCATAGGTCAGCACATTGTTTGAGTTGAGCACGATGAACAACGCTTCGCCGCGTTTGAAATAGTAGCCCTTGCCCGCCGGACATTGAAGAAGCTCGCGGTCGAATCTGTTCGGGTTGTTGCTCCTTATTGAATAGAGCGGATAGTAGAAATCGTGGTTGCCTATGGTTGTAGCAACCGGGATAGAACGCATCAATTCGGGATTATAGAAAAGGTTGTATTGCGCTTGGGTCATGCCTGTTTCGACCTGATCTCCTGCGGAGATTATGAGTGAGATATCCGGCTCATACTTTACCGCCGCCTCGAGCGTGTTGTTCCAGCCGAGCGAATCGTGCTTGAGAACTTCATCGAGCTTTCTGTCACCCGAACGGCCGATCTGCGTGTCGGAGACAAAGAGAACATTGTATTCTTTGTCGCTGCCTGTGTTGAACGAATATGTTTTCGACCATTTGCCGTTTTCGGCAACTCTGTAATAGTAAGTGGTGTTGCTCTTGAGATTTTCGGCGGTCACATCGTTCTTCCATCCGTAGAGGGCGGTGTGCGTGCGTTCGACTTTTAAGAACTTTCCGTTTTTCATCGAACTGTCCGTTGCAATCTCAAACATTACTACGCAGTCCTTGGTCGGCGAGAGCCATGTGAAATTCATGCTCGACGGATCGCTTCCCGGAAACATGGAAACTGCCGAAGCGTCATTTTTGAGCCTGTCCCAATTTTCGTCCCATTCCTCGGCCGTTGCCGCAAACGAGCAGGGGAGAAAAACCGAGCAGAAAAGGAGTATTGCCAACAGAACAGAGAGTATGCGCGTTGACCTTTGTTTCATATAATCACCTTTCTTATAAAAGTTATGTTCAAATTTCGCCCATAAAATCAGCTCATATATGGGCAAAACAAAGATTTTTTGCAGGATGTAGATTTTTGACTTGCAAATTCGGGCGGAATATAATAGAATATACAAGATCTTTGTTTACGGAGGAATCAACATGACTTTTGAATCAATGCCCAAAAAGGAGCTCGAAGGACTCCACTCTCAGCTCCTTGAAAAATACAACAGCTTCAAAGCGAAGAATCTCAAGCTTGATATGTCCAGAGGCAAGCCCTGCACCCAGCAGCTCGACCTTTCTATGGATATGCTCAAGATAAACGATGTTAAATCTTCAACCGGACTTGAGTGCAGAAACTACGGAATTCTCGACGGTATCCCCGAGTGCAAGGCAATTTTCTCCGAGATGCTTGAAGTCGCGGAGAAGAATGTCATAGTCATGGGCAACTCGAGTCTCAATGTCATGTTTGATTTTATCGCGCAGTGCATGACCCACGGCGCAGGCGACAAACCCTGGATGCAGCAGGGGAAGATAAAGTTTTTATGCCCCGTTCCCGGATATGACAGACACTTCGGCATCTGCGAATATTTCGGTATTGAGATGATAAACGTCCCGCTTGTCAAGGGCGGCCCCGATATGGAGCTTGTCGAAGAGCTTATAAAAGACAGCAGCGTAAAGGGTATGTTCTGCGTGCCTAAATACGCTAACCCCGACGGATCAACATATTCCGACGAAACAGTCCGCCGTATAGCGGCCCGCCGCGAACGATTTCAGAATAATCTGGGATAACGCTTATATTGTCCATGACCTCAGAGAGACTCCCGACAAGCTTCTCAATATTTTCCCTGAGTGCGAGAAGAACTCGACTGAAGATATGGTTATAGAGGTCGTTTCAACCTCGAAAGTCACATTCAGCGGCGCGGGCATTGCCGCACTTGCTGCCTCTGACAAAAATGTTGCGATGATAAAGAACCGCATGAAGACGCAGACCATAGGCTATGATAAAATAAACCAGCTGCGCCATGCAAAGTTCCTTAAAAATATGGACGGCGTCAGAGCGCACATGAAGAAGCACGCCGCTATAATCGCGCCCAAGTTTGATGTTGTTCTCAAGGCGTTCAACACTGAGCTCGGCGGCAAGGGTATCGCCGAATGGACCAACCCGAACGGCGGATATTTCATCAGTCTGAATGTTCTGAACGGCTGCGCGAAGCGCACGGTTGAGCTCTGCAAAGAGGCGGGTGTGGTGCTCACTCCTGCGGGCGCCACCTATCCTTACGGCAAAGACCCCGATGATTCAAACATCCGTATTGCGCCGACTTTCCCGCCGGTTGAAGAGCTTGAGCTCGCCGTTGATCTGCTCTGCACAAGCGTTCAGCTTGCGGCGGCAGAAAAGCTTCTTGCAGAATAAATTGATAGAAAGAGCTGTCTTTTGACGGCTCTTTTTTATTTTATGAGGCGGTTATATTCCGGCTCGTCTTTCCAGATATATCTGTCCTCCGCAATTTCGATAAGGCGCTCCGTAACAAGTCTGTTCTTTATGTCGTCGCCGTCGATGATATAGACCCCGAGAGCTTTTGCCTTGTTGTATATAGGCATGTCTTTATCTATCTCGTGAGTGCAGGCAAAAACCGCGTGCCCCTCTCCGCCGCTCATGCGCATAG
>OHHC01000293.1_pt1 | contig 23244 bp, 19 predicted proteins | sample 1606381 | NCBI WGS metagenome assembly OHHC01 (sample SAMEA3879581, study PRJEB24766) | human gut metagenome | biome: human-associated habitat; feature: feces | place: USA | collected 1985/1987 | reverse complement strand
CTTATCTCAGGCTATGACGGCGGTACAGGTGCGGCTCCGAGAAACTCTATCTACAATGCAGGACTTCCATGGGAGCTTGGACTTGCAGAAGCACATCAGACCCTTATCAAGAACGGTCTTAGAAACAAGGTCGTTATCGAAACAGACGGAAAGCTCATGACAGGCCGTGATGTTGTTATCGCAGCGATCCTTGGCGCAGAGGAGTTCGGCTTTGCAACAGCTCCGCTGATAACACTCGGCTGTGCAATGATGAGAGTATGTAATCTTGATACTTGCCCATTTGGTGTTGCAACACAGAACCCAGAGCTTAGAAAGAAGTTCCCTGGCAAGCCTGAATATGTAATGAACTTTATGATATTCGTGGCTTCCGAGCTTAGAGAATATATGTCAAAGCTTGGCGTAAGAACAGTTGACGAGCTTGTGGGAAGAATTGACCTTATCAAGCCAAAGGCTGGTATCACAGGCACTGCGGCACAAGTTGACCTTTCTAATATCATCAACTCTGATTACGTTTCAGAAAAGGTAGAATACAACAAGAAATCCAAGTATGACTTCAAGCTTGAAAACACTCTTGATGAAAAGGTACTCATGAAGGAGTTCGAGAAAAATCTTAAGAGTGGTGAGAAGAAGTCTATCACAGTAAATGTCAAGAACACAGACCGTTCATTCGGTACTATCTTCGGCTCAGAGATAACAAGAAAGTATTATAACACACTTGCTGACGATACATACAAGATAGTCTGCAACGGCTCAGGCGGACAGAGCTTCGGCGCATTTATCCCGAACGGCTTGACCCTCGAGCTTGTGGGCGACTCTAACGATTATTTCGGTAAGGGACTTTCAGGCGGTAAGCTCGTTGTTTATCCTCCGAAGGATTCCACTTTCAAAGCCGAGGACAATATCATTATCGGTAACGTTGCACTTTACGGCGCAACAAGCGGTAAGGCGTTCATCGACGGTGTTGCAGGCGAGCGTTTCTGTGTAAGAAACTCAGGCGCAGTGGCAGTTGTCGAGGGCGTTGGCGACCACGGCTGTGAGTATATGACAGGCGGCTGTGTGGTAGTTATCGGCAAGACGGGCAAAAACTTTGCGGCAGGTATGTCGGGCGGTGTAGCTTACGTTCTTGACGAGGACAGACACCTTTACACAAGACTCAACAAGGAAATGGTACTTTTCTCTGAGGTCAAGGAGAAGTACGATATCATTCAGCTCAAAGACCTTATCCAGCAGCACGTTGACGCAACAGGCTCTGAAAAGGGCAAGCGTATTCTTGATAACTTTGAGGAATATCTGCCTAAGTTCAAGAAGATAATCCCTCACGATTACAAGAAGATGATGTCTGCTATAGCTTCAATGGAAGAAAAGGGTATGAGCAGCGATCAGGCGCAGATAGAAGCATTCTATCAGATCATCAACGGCAAGCAGTAAGCCTGCGCACATGAGATATTGTACTTTTAAAATCGAAAGGAGGATATACTTGCCGTGAAAGCAAGTATAGTTGAGATATGGGAAAGCCAACTGGTTTTATGGACTATAAGCGTGAGGACGCAGCAGCGTTCTCCGTTGAGGAACGTATAAAGAATTTTAATGAATTTCACACTCCTCTTTCAAAGGAGGAGCAGCAAAAGCAGGGAGCAAGATGTATGGACTGCGGTGTGCCGTTCTGTCAGGCAGGAATGAAGATAGGCAACGCATTTTCAGGCTGTCCGCTTAACAATCTTATTCCTGAATGGAACGACCTTATATACAAGGGCAACTGGGAGCAGGCATATTACAGACTTCATATGACGAACAATTTTCCTGAGTTCACATCAAGAGTTTGTCCTGCACTTTGCGAAAAAGCCTGCACCTGCGGAGCTAATGGCGACGCTGTTACAACAAAGGCTAACGAATACGGCATTATTGAAAATGCCTATGCCTGCGGATATGCTTCAGCAAGAGTGCCAAAGGTAAGAACAGGAAAGACTATCGCTGTTATAGGCTCAGGCCCGTCAGGTCTTGCTGCCGCTGACCAGCTCAATCAGAGAGGTCACAGTGTAACAGTTTTCGAGCGTGAGGACAGAGTGGGCGGTCTGCTTATGTACGGCATACCGAACATGAAGCTTGAAAAGCAGATAATCGAGCGCAAGATAAACATAATGAAAGAAGAGGGCATCGAGTTCCGCACAGGCGTTAATGTGGGCAAGGATATCACAGCGGCTGAGCTTCTCAAGGACTTCGACAGAGTAATACTTTGTTGTGGTGCTTCAAACCCTAGAGATATCAAAGCTGAGGGCAGAGATGCAAAGGGTATCTATTTCGCAGTGGATTTTCTGAAATCCACAACTAAGGCGCTGCTGAACGGCGGTCTTACGGATAAAAACCACATTTCCGCAAATGGCAAGAACGTCATGGTAATAGGTGGCGGAGATACAGGAAATGACTGCGTTGGTACAAGCATAAGACATGGCGCAAAGAGCGTTTTGCAGCTTGAAATGATGCCAAAGCTTCCTGACACGAGAGCCGAGAACAACCCATGGCCGCAGTGGCCAATGGTCTGCAAGACAGATTATGGTCAGGAGGAAGCTATCGGTGTGTTCGGTCATGACCCGAGAGTTTATCAGACAACTGTCAAGGAGTTTCTCAAAGACAAAAAGGGCAATCTTAAGGGCGCAGTGCTTGTAAAACTCTCCCCGGAGAAAGACCCTAAGTCAGGCAGAACGATAATGAAGCCTGTTGAGGGCAGCGAATACAAGGTAGACGCTGAACTTGTGCTCATTGCAGCGGGCTTTCTGGGATCTGAAAGCTATCTCACAAAGGCTTTTGGCGTTGAGGTAGACGGCAGAACGAATATCGCAACCGCCGACGGCACACATCAGACGAACGTGAAGAACGTGTTTGCTGCAGGCGACGTGCGTAGAGGGCAGTCACTTGTAGTATGGGCTATCAGAGAGGGCAGAGATGTTGCCCGTGAGGTGGATAAGAGCCTTATGGAGTATACAAATCTGTAATACGAGATAAAAATATAACACCGTCCGAGGAGTTCGGGCGGTGTTTTTTGTGTGTAGGGTATCGTACCCATGGGCGGCGACAAAAAAATCCGCTACCATAAATGATAGCGGATTTGGGTGCAGGGACACGTCCCTGCTGGAGCTGCTAACCGGACTTGAACCGGTGACCTCGTCCTTACCAAGGACGTGCTCTACCTACTGAGCCATAGCAGCAAACCAATTACAGTAATATATTATACACTATCTCTGCCGCTTTGTCAAGCCCTTTTCACAACTTTTTTACTCTATTCCCTCATCATCATCGTCATCTGCCTGAACACTTGGGTCGTAATCATCATATGTGTCCATAAAATTGTACTTCTTGCCCTTGTATTCGTATTGTATCACAGTGCGCAGATTGACGTTGTAAACGCTCTTGAAGATATTGTTTTCGATGTTGGGATTGGTGGCACGAAACTTTGCTATAAGCTCCTTCATTTCCTGCCGCTTTGATACCTCACCCTTTTTCTCTGACCCCTCGTAGCTCTCAGTGAAACGGCAGGCACAGCGGATAAAATGCAGATCGTTCTGCTCCACCCAGCGGATAATGTCCGCCTCTTTCACCATGTACAGGGGTCTGATAAGCTCCATGCCTGCGTAGTTCCTCGAGTGTAGCTTCGGCATCATAGTCTGAATCTGTCCTCCGTATACCATGCTCATGAGTATGGTTTCTATAACATCATCAAAATGATGTCCCAAAGCTATCTTGTTGCACCCAAGATCCTGCGCAAATTTGTAAAGCCAGCCACGTCTCATTCTTGCACAAAGATAGCATGGGTTGCGTTTTGTGTTGTATGCAATGTCAAAAACTTTCGTCTCAAACATCTTTATGGGTATTCCCATAAGTGCCGCATTGTCGATTATTCTCTGTCTGTTGGCGTCACTGTAACCGGGGTTCATTACAATAAACTCCAGCCCTATGTCCATGCCTTGATATTTCTGCAAATGCTGCATACACTTAGCAAGAAGCATAGAGTCCTTGCCGCCTGATATGCACACCGCTATTTTGTCCCCGGGCTTTATCATATCGTAACGCTCATATCCCATTACGAATTTATTCCATATATCTCTGCGAAAATCAGTAACGATGCTCCGCTCTATTTTCTGCTGTGGCGTCAATATTCTTGACATCTCAAACTCTCCTTAAAATCATATACTTAAATTCTACTATTTTTATGGGAATTTGTCAACCATATTCATGTTGACATTGTATTGTGATATTGTTATAATAAAATAAAGGCAATACCGCACAAAGATTGTGCGTCAGATGCGTAGTCAGATTTTTTGTCAGATTGCATAAAAATTCCGTAGGCATACTGTCGTATGTCAAGGGATTTTTGTGTGATATGACGGAAAATCTGCAAGCAGATGGCGTGCAAAGCCGTCAGGCGGGCTTTGTGCGGTGTTGCCTAAAGTATTAAAGCAGGAGGATATCATGAGCGAAAATATAGAGCGTGAGATAAAAATTTCTCTCACACAGGAGCAGTACAAGACCGCTGAAAAGCTTTTTCAGTGGGGCAAAATAATAGAGCAGACCAATTTTTATTATATTCCGCAAAGAGATTCAGGCATGACAAGTATCAGGGTAAGACAAATAGGGGATAGGTATTTTTTACAGCTTAAAGCACCTATCTCCGAAAACGGTGCACTTCATGTGAAAAAAGAGTATGAACAACAGCTTGACAGCCTGCCTGAAACGCTCACCACACAGGAGCTTTCACAGCTTGTGGGGAGAGATTTCCCTGCCGCTGACCTTTCAGGCTCTTTGCATACTCAGCGCAAGCTCTGCACCGATTTTGACCATGTTGAGATATGCCTTGACAAAAGCGAATATCTTGGCTTGACAGACTATGAGTTGGAGCTTGAATATACAGCAGACTATCCCGAAAAGCCTTTGGAGATACTGAAAAATGCAGGTATCACACAGGGAGAAGCGGTAATAGGCAAGTATGCAAGGTTCATGGAAAGAGCGAAAAAGCTTGGTAAGTGCTGATTTTCGCCTGTCTGCGGTCATTTTCTATGAAAAAGCACCCACAGCCTGCAAAGGTTTGGGCAATAATGATAATTGACAGTGACGTTATAATATGTTATTATATTAAAGTGTTAAAACGTACAAAATGGTATTTTGACGATACCCGAAAGGAAGTTAATAATGAAAAGATCTATTTTTAAGACTATCGCATCACTTTCCGCTGCTGCCATGATGCTTTTGGCTGTAGGCTGCGGAAGCACATCTGGTTCTTCATCAGCAGCAGGCACAAACAGCACAGCCGCTGCAACAGGCGAGGATAACTCACTTCAGAAAGTTCTTGATTCAGGCAAGCTTGTGCTTGGTCTTGACCCAACATTCAAGCCAATGGGCTACACAGACGAGAACGACAACATCGTAGGCTTTGATATCGACGTTGCAAAGGAAGTTTGCTCAAGACTTGGTGTAGAGCTTGAAACTTACTCTGTAAACTGGGATACAAAGGAGCAGGACCTTAATGCAGGCACAATAGATTGCATCTGGAACGGCCTTTCTGTCAGCGATGAGAGAAAGAAAGTAATGCTCATGAGCGAGCCTTACATGAAGAATGAAATGGTGTTTGTTGTAAACGGCTCAAGCGACGTTGCTTCACAGGCTGATCTTGCAGGCAAGAACATTGCCGTACAGAACGGTTCAACAGCACAGGAAACACTTCTTGCATCTGACGTTGTAGCAAATGGTGCGACAACAACAGAGCTTGCGACAAATGTTGAAGCCCTCCAGCAGTTGGAGCTTAACATGGTAGACGCAGCGTTCCTTGACTCAGTAGTTGCAAACTACGAGATATCCACATCAGGCAAGGATTACAAGGTGCTTCCTGACGGCCTTGACCCAGAGGAGTACGCTATCGGCTTCAGACTTGGTGATCAGGCACTTTGCGACAAGATTGAGGAGATCCTTCACGAAATGAAGCAGGACGGCAAGCTCGCTGAGATATCAACATCTTGGTTCGGAAGCGACATCACGACCATAGAATAATCACAAAAACATTCAATCGGACAGTCTTCGGGCTGTCCGATTTTTTTGCTTATTAAGTTTTTCTGCGTGTTATATCTTTAGAAAATAAAAAGTCTCGCAAACAACGTGTTTACGAGACTTTTTGGCGGAGAAGGAGGGATTCGAACCCTCGATGAGCTATTAACCCATACACGAGTTCCAGTCGTGCGCCATAAACCGGGCTAGGCGACTTCTCCAGTTTATCATTTTTTATATGTGTCACACTATCTAAGCGACTTTAATATTATACCATATGATCTTTTACTTGTCAAGACATTTTTGAAACTTTTTTTGTTCTTTTCTTATTCAGAAGTACTGTGTAAAAAAAGTATTCTCTGCGATGCTTTATTAACAATATTCTGAAAAGTTTTCATTTTATTTTCTATATGAACATGTTACCGAAAATTTTCGCAATCTCGAAAACGATTAAGCAAATCATTTGGTTGATTTATAACAAATTTAATCAAATATATGTATTGGTAATATTGAAAACAGCTTAATAATTTTACCACTAAAATAAAAAAGTCGTTAAAAAGTTTACGAAAATTCACAAAATGCCTTTGACAACTCGTGGCAAATGTGGTATAATATTTGAATGATTGTAGGGTGCAGTGCGTCTAAATGCAACATTATAGAGAAGGTGAGACATTTTGGGAAGAAAACGCATTGGAGTGATATTGTCTGAGGCAGAAAGCTATTATCAGGAAAGATTGCTGAAAGGCGTAATGACAAAGGCTTTTCAGCTTGACTATGATGTGCTTATCTTCACAAGCTTTGTCAAAGTGTCATTCTTAAAAGCAGTGTCTGTTGGAGAAATGCAGATATATGACGCTATAAATTATGATAAGCTCGATGGCGTTATCGTTTTGGCAGATACATTAAAAATGCCTGGGCTTTTTGACAAAATATGCAGGGATATAGATGAGAAATGTCATGTTCCTGTGGTTTTTATAGATGGAAGCTATAAGGACTATGAAAGTATTTATACCCGTGACGAAAAACCCTTTATGCAATTGACAGAACATCTTATCGAGGTCCATGGATGCAGGAAGATACTTTTTCTGAGCGGGGCGCTGGAGACTGCCACCACTCGTGAACGGCTTGCGGGATATAAGCGTGCCCTTGAAAAGCATGGCATAGAGTATGATCCGGACTTTGTCTGCTTTGACGGAGGCTTCTGGTATGATAAAGCGGCAGAGGTGGCAAATAATATCATCTATGGCAGACGTAAAAAGCCTGACGCTATCGTTTGCTGTGGAGATTATATGGCTATAGGCGTTGTACATGAATATCAGAAAAACGGTTTGAGCGTGCCTGAGGATATGATAGTTGCAGGTTATGACGCAATAGACGAGGCTATCCATTGCGTGCCAGCTATAACCTCGTGCTCACCGCCGATCTTTGAAACTGGCGTGAACGCAGTAATGACCATTGAGGCAAGGATCAAAGGCGTTGAACCGCAGGGCCTTATAGAGGACGGCGGCAAGGTGGAGATAGGTGCTTCCTGCGGCTGTCATGAGGATTATAGCTATACAAAGCGTGATCTTTTATCATCTCAGAACAAGATGAATTATCATGACTTTTTGGACAGCAGTATGACCGATATAATGGCTTGCTCTAAAGATCCCGATGATCTGATGGCCAGGATACAATATTTTCTCTATCTTATCATTGGTCATAAGAGGTATTATCTCTGTCTTAATGAGGATTGCCTTGGAGAGCATGAGATAGTCGGTGAGATCTCCACTGTTCCAAAGGAATATACAGAAAATATGGTGCTTTATATAAGAAACGTTGACGGCAAAAGCAGAACTCTTCATGATCCTTTTGAACTCAAAGAGATATTTCCTGATCTGGAAGAAGAACGAGAAAGCCCTTGTGCATTCTTTATCACCCCGGTACATTTTATAGATCGGTGCTATGGCTATGCTGTATTGTCTTACGGTGACGAAATAAAATCGATAGATATCACTTATCGTAATTGGACAAATCATGTAAGCAATGCTCTGGAATCAATGCGGATACGAAACTCCATAGCTAATCTTGCAGTCCGTGACGCTATGACAGGTGTTTATTCGAGAATAGGCATTGAGAAAAATATCCAGTTTGTTATTGACAGAATGTCAAATCCGAAAAATAAGGCTTTTATCGCTGTCTGCGATCTGGACTGTCTTAAAAAGATAAATGATAATTTTGGCCATAACAGCGGTGATATTGCAATAAAAGCGATCGCAGACGCAGTTTTGGCATCGACAAAAAATAACGAGATATGCGCAAGGATAGGCGGTGATGAGTTTGTGGTGATAGGCTGTAACGACTATAACGACAACTATCCTGAACGATTTTCTGCAAGGGTCAATGACCGGCTTAGGGTATATAACAAGTTTGCAGGTAACGAGTTTGAGGTCAGCGTTAGTATAGGCGGTATTTGTAAACATATAACAGATGTCCACGAGCTTGAAGATATGTTTACACAGGCGGATAAGATAATGTACGCAAGTAAATTGGAAAGACATAAAAACAGGAAATAGCAATAGATAAAATATCAGTGCATTAAAACGGACGGTCAGTGATCGTCCGTTTTTGCGTGTGAGAGACACATATCCACTTGACTTATAGGCTCAAATGTAGTATAATGTAAAAGTTAAGGCGGTTTTCTGCCTGTTAGTAAGACGATTTTTTCGGAAAGGAAATGGATAATAAAATGGCTAAAGCTAAAAAAATAACGGCTGCTCTTACTGCCGCATTGCTTTGTACTGCGAGCCTTACCGCTTGCTCGGACACAAGCTATGTGATGACAGCAGGTGACAGCAAGATAAACGCAGGTATCTACATTTATAATGAGCTTACAGAAATGTCATATCAAATGACGATGATGTATTATCAGAGGGGCATCAAAAAGGACTATTTCGATCAGAAGGTAGACGGAAAGGCATTTGACGAGTATCTTTCAGATTATGCTCTCACTGCAACTAAGGAGTATGCGGCTGTAGTTGACAAGTTCAACGAGCTTGGACTTACTCTTTCAGATGAGGATATAAAGTCCATTAATGACAGCATAAGCAGCACATGGGATTCTCAGGGCGAGTTTTACGAGTCAGAGGGTATCTCAAAGGAATCTGTAAAGCTTGCACTCAAAGGCTCGAAAATGAGGGAAGAGCTTTTTGATCACTACTATGCAGAGGGCGGCGAGGAAGCCGTTTCAGACGATGAAATGGTGAAGTATCTTGATGATAACTACCTGAGATATAAATCCATTTCCTTTGCAAAAACTAAAGCATCAACTGATTCTTCATCATCAGCCACCGATTCTTCTACAGACTCAGCAGACGCTGCAAATGAGGAAGCCAAGGCAAAAAGAGATGAGTTCCTTGAAAAGGCTCAGGGCGTTTCGTTTGACGATTTCGACAGCATTATAGACGAGTACAACGACTATGTTGCTTCAAAGAAGGCCACAGATTCAAGCTCCGCCGCTGACAGCGATTCATCAGCCTCAGACAGCAGCACGACTTCTGACGACACATCTTCTGTAGCAGAGAGCGACACAAGTTCTACAGCTTCCGACGATACATCTTCTGTATCTGACAGCACAGCAGAATCAAGCACGGCAGCGTCAGACACAGATTCTTCCACAGACAGTTCTTCTTCTGCACCTGACCCATATGCAAATGAAAAGATGATGAATTACGGCACAATGGACGATTCACAGAAAGACACTACAAACGGCAAGATACTCAAAGAAGTAAGCGGTATGAGCACAGACGTTGCAACAGCTTATGAGGACGATAACGCATATTACATTCTTATCAAGGGCGATGTTAAGGACAGAGATACAGAATATGCCAAGGACAATCATGAAGATCTTCTAAAAGAAATGAAGAGCGATGAATTTCAGAAGAAATTAACAAGCTGGGTAGAAAAGCTTGACATCAAGGTGAACAACAAGGCCATAAAGCGTTACACGCCGAAAGTGGTCTACGATAAGCAGACAGAGTATTACAGCAAGAACAATAATTCATAGCAGATAAAATTACCGCCGCAACCGAGTTTGGTTGCGGCGGTTTTGTCATGTTGACAAATCCTTCGGTTTCCTCCTTGCCCAATTGTAGCACATAAGGACAAAAATGTGAACACATTCACATTTTATCAACAGAAGCCCCTTTTGTGCATTATTTTTTTGCGAGCACAATGCCCAACATATTATGGCTTTATAAAACAAAGAGCTGCGCTTCTTTAATGAAACGCAGCTCTTATGCTTATATTTTTATTATAAAGACGAAATGCACTGTGAATATGCCCCAATATTTAGTCAACAACACATTCCACAACAGCACAAGGCGGAATATTCAGCTTTAACACATTATCCTTGATGACTGCCGTATGCTCGGTAATGCTCACTCTGTCGGGACAGTCGAAGTCGTTATAGCTGTGCGCCTCGTTTGTAAGTATCCTGCAAGAAACTGATGATGCTTTAAATCCGAAAATGCTGCATTCAACAGCAGCCTCTTCCGTAAGCGAACAGTTTGCGGCGGTAATGGTCATACTCTTTTCGTTCACCGATGCGGAAACCGAGATCATCGGAGCATTTTTACCTTCCGACATATTTTCGTTCTGCGTATAGCAGTAAACTGCCTCGTTGTTTTGGTGTGTTTTAAAAAGGTCGAAAACGTGATATGTAGGCGTTTTTATCATCTTATCGCCCTCTGTAAGAATGACCGATTGGAGAACATTCACCGCCTGCGCAAGGTTTGCCATTACAACACGGTCGCTGTGTCTGTTAAAAACATTCAGCTCTATTGCAGCAACGATAGCATCACGCATTGTATTCTGCTGATATAAAAATCCTGGGTTCGTACCCTCTTCTACCTTATGCCAACAGCCCCACTCTCCTATTACAAGTCCTATTTTCTTTTCGGGATCATAGCGGTTCATTATCTCCGAATGTCTTGTGATAAGCTCATCGGAAAAGTTCGCTGCAGCTATAGTTTTATAATAAAGCTCATCGTCAAAATCGGTGGCAGACTCCATTTCGGGCCATACTGGCATCGTATAATAATGCAGGTCGATAGCATCAACATTATTGCTGTCAAGATTTTTCATCATGACTTCTGTCCAGTTATAGTCGGCAGAGCTTGAACCGCAGGCTATTCTGTAAAGTTTGTTTCCCGAATAATTGTGGCAGAATGTCTGATACCTTTTATAAACGTCGGCGTAATATTCTGGACGCATATTTCCTCCGCAGCCCCAGTTTTCATTGCCGATACCGAGGTATTCGAGTTTCCACGGCTCGGCTCTGCCGTTCTTCTTTCTCTGCTCTGTGAGAGGTGATTCCGCATCTGAGGTCATATATTCTATCCATTCGGATAATTCACGAACACTGCCGCTGCCAACATTGCCGTTTATATAAGGCTTGCAGCCAACAAGCTCACAGAAGCGCATAAATTCGTGCGTGCCAAAAGAATTATCCTCCGTAACTCCGCCCCAGTTCGTGTTCACGATCTTTCGGCGCAGAGATTTTTCGCCGATACCGTCCTGCCAGTGATATTCTTCTGCAAAGCAGCCTCCGGGCCAGCGGAAAACGGGAGCTTTTATATTTCTGAGCGCCTCGATGATATCATTCCTTATTCCGTCTGTATTCGGAATAGGTGAATTTTCACCCACATATATACCATTGTAGATACATCTCCCGAGATGCTCGGAAAAATGTCCGTATATCTCGGGAGAGATATGTCCGAGCCTGTCGTCTGCATTTATTACCATTGATATTTTTTTCATGTTATACCTCCGCCGCATACTGAATTATAATACTATTATACTAAGTCAAGAAATCCTCATATTTCAATTACAGATGATTCTATGGACAGCAAAAGCTGTGCATACAAGCTGAACGATATTTTTATCAGCCGTTTTAAGCCTGTCCTTGAAATTATCAATGCCAATGATTTTTTGAACAGCAAGACCGAAAGTGAGCTGTTTGAACTTTACAATAAGATGTTCGATCTTGATGTTCATCACTACATGACAGGCACAAAGGACGGTTTTGTCATATCCGAAATTCACTTATGATACCTAGTATTAGCACTTATCTGAAACGCCCTGTAAACCTGCTCCAAAAGCATTATCCTTGCAAGCTGGTGCGGAAATGTCATCTCTGACATTGATAAGCGCAGGTCAGCTTTCGCCTTTATCTCAGGGGCAATGCCGAATGAAGAGCCTATTATGAAATTCACTGTGCTGAATCCGTTCAGACCGCATTCGCTGAGCTTTTTGGACAGCTTTTCACTTGAAAGCTGCTTGCCCTCAATGCACATTGCAATATTGTATGCACCCTTGATGTCAGTGTAGCCTTTCATGGCTTTTGCCTCGTTTTCAAGCGCCGCCGCTATCTCCTTTTCGGAGGGGTTGTCAGATAACCTCGACTCGTTCAGCTCAACTATTTCAAGCTTGCAGAACGCCCCCAGCCGCTTTGAGTATTCCGCCGCTGCGTCACGCCAGTATTTTTCTTTCAGCTTTCCAACTGTAATAAGATTTATCCTTATCAAAATGCCACCGCCATTCCGCTGCCCTCAGGCTTTGCTATATGTAAAATATAGTCGCTGTTGCGCTCGTAATCCCCAAGTGCTCCCACAGCCGAGTTTTCAGCCTGCAAAGGCGTGTTGTTTTCCTGACTTAAATGCCCTAAAATAAATTTATATGTACCTGCTGTCATAAGCTTTTTTAGCTGTTCTCCGCAAGCAGAGTTTGAAAGGTGTCCGTGGTCTGAGGCGATGCGCCTTTTCAGCTCATATGGATAAGGCCCATTTTTCAACATTGACTCATCATAATTTGACTCCAGCAAAACAAGGTCAGAACCGCTCAGGTGCATATTGACCTCATTTGTAACAGTGCCAAGGTCGGTGCATACGCATACCTGCTTGCCGTCAGGGGTCTTTATCTGATATCCACAGCTTGCAGGGGTATCATGAAATGTGGCAAAACCTTTTACGGCATAATCTCCTATGCAGACTTCATTGCCGTCCACCTCGTTGACATCACAGGCTGGGTCTATTTTGCCGTCAGATACAAGTATCTCAAGATTGGTCTTTTGGGCAAATACAGGGATATGATATTTCTTCGTGAGAACTTTAAGCCCAGAAACATGGTCTGAATGTGTGTGTGTGATAAAAATTCCCTGTATCACAGACGGGTCTATCTCGTTAGCTTTCAAAGCCTCACAAAGACGTTTGCAGGATACTCCTGCGTCAACAAGTATCCCGCCGTCACTGTTGCCAATAAAAGAGCTGTTGCCCTTGCTTGATGAAAAAAGTGGATATATCCTTGCCATAACTAATTCCTTTCAAAAGTTTTCAGAAGATACTCTGCAACACCGTTTCCTTCATTTGTGCCTGTCACCTCGTCACAGCCTTCAAGCACCTCTTTGCATGCGTTTTTTACCGCCACTCTTTTATCAGCCGCCTTGAACATAGGCAGATCGTTGGTGTTGTCGCCAAAAGCCGTGACAAAGTCAAAGCCGTAATTCTCACGAAGATACCTCACGCCTTGCTCCTTAGAAGCCATCGAAGAGAACACTTCAAGATACCAAAGCTTGGGGTCATAAACATCATAATAGTATGTGATGTTCAGCTTTTCATTTTCTTTAAGAGCGTCATACAGCGGTACAAGTTTTTCTTTTTCTGCAATAAATGTGAAGTATATCACATTGTCGATGTACCGAGAAAGGTCACTGACCTGCGTGAAAGACTTGTAATATTTCTTTCTGCGTTCGTTGTAAAAGCTCTTCATTGCAGGTGAAATAAGCCTCTCATATCTTGTGGAAAGCTGGTTATCTGAAACCGAGTACATAAAAGGCTCTAAACCAAGCCCTTTTGAAAGACCTATGATAAGACCGCAAAGCTCTCTGGAAAGGCTGTTTATCTTGACGTATTTTTTCTCCGCCATATCATAAATAAGCACGCCGTTCATAAGTATAACGGGAAGCTTCAGCTCAAGCCCCGAAAGTATTTTTCCTGCGGAAGCAAGCGTCCTTGCAGTGGCGGCAGTGAAGTTAAGCCCCTTTGCCATGAGCCTGTTCAAAGTGTCTCTTGTGAACTCCGTCACCTCTGCATTGCCGTTAAGCAACGTTCCGTCAAGGTCGGAAATAAAAAGCTCCATATCATGTCCTCTCAAATGCTGTAAAAAACGGCGGCAAATAATATGCCGCCGCAGTGTTATCAATATTAATCAGCCGCTAAGCTCCATTTCGTTAGCGTCAGGCTTGTAAACACGCTGAATGTCAGCTCCAAGCCCTCTGAGCTTCTCATCTATCTTTTCATATCCTCTTTCGATGTAGAAAATATTGTCTATCTCAGTCGTTCCCTCAGCCGCAAGACCGGCAATGACCATTGCCGCACCTGCTCTCAGGTCAGTTGCCACAACAGGAGCACCTTTGAGCTTGCCAACGCCCTGTATAACAGCCACCTTGCCGTCAACAGAAATGTCAGCGCCCATTCTTCTAAGCTCAGCCACATATCTGAATCTGTTGTCAAAAATATCGTCTGTAACGATGCTCGTACCCTCTGCAAGCGTCAGCAGTGTTGAGAACTGCGGCTGCATATCAGTAGGGAAGCCAGGGTGCGGCATAGTTTTTATAGAAGTTTTCATGAGCGGACCGTCCACCCAAACATGAACACTCTCGTCGCTTTCCTCAACGTTTACGCCTACCTTGCGGAGCTTTGCCGTGATAGACTCAAGGTGTTTAGGGATAACATTTGCGATAACAACGTCGCCCTTTGTGGCAGCCGCCGCTACCATATAAGTGCCTGCCTCTATCTGGTCAGGGATAGTCGCATAGGTAACGCCTTTGAGGTAATCAACGCCTCTTATCTTTATAACGTCTGTACCTGCGCCTCTGATATCAGCACCCATTGAGTTAAGGAAGTTCGCAAGGTCAACGATATGAGGCTCTTTTGCCGCATTTTCGATTATAGTAAGCCCCTTTGCCTTTACAGCGGCAAATATTGCATTCATAGTTGCGCCAACCGTAACAAAGTCAAAGTATATCTGATTGCCCACAAGCTCGTCTGCTGTGACATGATTAGCTCCGTTCACTATCTCGTCAGACGCACCAAGCGCCTTGAAAGCTTTCAAATGCTGATCTATAGGTCTGTCGCCAAGGTCACAGCCGCCCGGCATCGGAACAAAAGCCTCGTGAAATCTTCCAAGCAGTGTGCCAAGAAAATAGCATGACGCTCTCATGGTCCTTGCAAGCTCATATGGCACTTCAGGCTTTTCAATGCCCTTTGTGTCAAAATATATAGTATTTTTATCTAAAAGTCTGACCTCTGCGCCCATTTCACGCAGGATCTTCATGCACTTAGTTATATCGCTTATCTCAGGCACGTTCTCAAGAACGCACGGCTCGTCGCACAGGATAGTTGCCGCAACCAATGCAACAGCAGCGTTTTTTGCACCGCTTATCTGCACAGTACCATGCAGCGGCTTACCTCCATGTATAACAAACTTCTCCAAGTTTACACACTCCTTAACGAGATTGTCGGCTTCTCTCTCTGCCGACGCTCAGATTATTATACCACAGCCACAGGCAAAATAAAAGCAAAAAGCAAGAATTTCAACGATTTGGTTAAAATCATTTAACATACACCCAAGCAATCGTTAAATCTGCCCATATAATGCAGGCTATGGCGGTCTATAAAAAGAACGAATGTTCACATACTCTTAACAATAGAATATTCAACTCTTATATTTTAACACACCCCATTCAAAAAATCAATAGTGAATAAGGATATTTTGATAAATTTTCGACAATTTTTTCGGCTTTTTCGGTGATAATTACAGCAATGTTACAACTGTACGAAATCTTGTACCTTATTGTAACCTTGCTGTAATATTTAAGTACAAAAAATCAGACACTTGCCGTTTGTCTTGACGAAAAAGAACGGCTGTGGTATACTCATAACAACAGATATACTGTAAAAAGGGGAGTGCGGCAGTGGTAAAAAGAAAGAATCTCATATGGGCGGCAGTTTTTGCGGCTGTTATCGCTGCGTGCCTGATATTTATTTCCTCACAGGTGGAAAGAGCGGAGAAAATTCTGCCGAGATATATGAAAACGGCAAGCTCGTAAAGACTATTTCTGACCTTTCCCCCGATAAGGAGTATTCCTTTGAGATAAAAACAGAAAACGGCACTAATACCATAACCGTTGGCGAGGGAAGCATTTGGGTGTCTGTCGCAGATTGCTCGAACCAGACCTGTGTTCATGCAGGAAAGATATCCCACACAGGACAGACCGTCATTTGTGCACCGCACAAGCTTGTGATAAAAATAGTCGGTGAGACCTCTGCTGACGCTGTGATATAGGGGTGGAAGCATGAAGATATCAGTACAAAAAATCACCCTTATAGGAATTTTTACCGCCTTGTCACTTATCATTTTCATGGTGGAGGCACAGTTTCCTGTTATGCCCATAGGCGGCATGAAGCTTGGACTTGCCAATATCGTCACAATGGCAGCAATGCTTTTTGTCGGAAGAAAAGAGGCAGGCTTGGTGCTGCTTTTGAGGATAGTCCTTGCGGCAGGGCTTTACGGAACTGTGGTAAGCTTTGCGTTCTCACTCACAGGCGGAATTTTAGCGTATCTCGCCATGTGCATTGCGGTTTCGAGAGTTGGTGAAAACCAGCTTTGGGTGACATCAGCTTTTGGCGGTTTTTTCCATAACATAGGTCAGCTTTGTGCGGCGGCAGTGATATCAGGCACATGGGCGGTGTTCAGCCTTTTGCCTTATCTCATAATAAGCGGCATTCTCACAGGCACGCTCAATGGTCTTATCCTCCAAAGATTGTGGAAGTCGCCACTTAGAAAATACAGCATAAAAAGATAACAGCGGCGTCAGGGGCATACCTGATGACCGCTGTTTTGTTCTATAGTCAGTTTAGCCAAAAACAGACTTTTCACAAAGTGGCATTTCTACATTTTCGCCTTGTGAGAAATAGGTGAAAACTCAGCGTTTTGCTTGCATTTGACCGAAAAATATGGTATAATTAGTTGTTATAATAGGGTCATTATAGGATAGCGCTGAAATTGAACGGAGGAGTAGATTTGAGAATACTTGGTATCGACCCGGGCTACGCCATTGTGGGATTCGGAGTGCTTGAATACAACAGCGGAAAATTCACTGTTGTTGACTACGGTGCAATAACCACTTCTTCGGATATGGATTTCAACAGACGGCTGAAAGTCATCTATGATGATATGACCGAGATAATAACCACCTATAAGCCTGACGAAATGGGAATAGAAAAGCTGTTTTTCAATACCAATGAAAAGACCGCCATTGACGTTGCACAGGCAAGGGGAGTGACCCTGCTTCCTGCTATAATAAGAAATATTCCCATCTATGAATATACGCCTTTGCAGGTGAAATGCTCCATAGTCGGCTATGGACGTGCCGAGAAAAAGCAGGTGCAGGAAATGACAAAGACCATGCTTCATCTTAAATCTATCCCAAAGCCTGACGATACAGCGGACGCAGTGGCTATCGCTATAACTCACGGGCTTTCGGTGAACACAAGGCGTGTTATGAAAAATTTTGAGGAGAAATAATATGATATATTCACTTAGCGGAAAGCTCGTTCATACCGAGAGCGACCTTGCCGTAATAGAATGTGCAGGCGTGGGCTATGCCTGCAAAACGACTTTTTCCACCTTGCAGCAGATTGCAGGAAAAAGTGAAGTAAAGCTTTACACACATCTTGCCGTAAAGGAGGATGCGGTGGAGCTTTTCGGCTTTGCAACTAAGGAGGAGCTTAAAAGCTTCCGTATGCTCATATCTGTCAGCGGAGTAGGTCCGAAGGCAGGTCTTGCCATACTTTCAGCCTGCACTCCGTCACAGTTTGCGCTTGCGGTTGCAACGGGGGATTCAAAGGCTTTCACAAAGATAAAGGGTATTGGTACAAAGATAGCACAAAGGATAGTCCTCGAGCTTAAGGATAAGGTGGCAAAAGAGAATACCATATCCGTCAGAGGAAATGCGGCTCAGGGCTTTGCGGCTGTTCCAAGCGGAGCTGTGGAAGAAGCTGTCACAGCCCTTGTGGTGCTTGGATATACCGAGGGCGAAGCAATGTCAGTGATATCAAAGCTTGACCCGAATTTGAGCGTTGAAGAGCTTATAAAGAAAGCCCTTATCGGACTTGCGAAATTTTGAGAGGAGAACTCCATAAATGATCGAAAAAGGAGATTTTGATATAGACAGGATAGTCACCCCGAAAGAAACTCAGGCGGAAACAACTGACGATTTCGAGGTGAGCCTTAGACCTAAAACACTTGACGAGTATATCGGTCAGGAAAAGGTCAAGGAGAACCTGAAAATATATATACAAGCGGCAAAAAACAGGGGCGACAGCCTTGACCACGTTCTGCTTTACGGCCCACCGGGACTAGGCAAGACCACTCTTTCTGCCATAATCGCTCACGAAATGGGAGTGAACATCAGGATAACATCAGGGCCTGCCATTGAAAAACCGGGCGACCTTGCAGCACTTCTCACAAACCTTGAAAAAGGCGACGTGCTTTTTATAGACGAGATACACCGCCTTTCAAGACAGGTGGAGGAAGTTCTTTATCCTGCCCTTGAAGATTATGCCTTGGATATAATCATGGGAAAAGGTCCTGCGGCAAGGTCCATAAGGATCGAGCTTAACAAGTTCACTCTTATAGGCGCTACCACAAGAGCAGGCTCGCTTTCTGCACCGCTGAGAGATCGTTTTGGCGTTATCCAGCGTTTGGAGCTTTACAATACAGAACAGCTTTCCGATATCGTAAAGCGTTCCGCTGTTCTGCTGGGCGTGGCTTGTGATGATGACGGTGCAGAGGAGATAGCGAAGCGTTCAAGAGGAACGCCGAGAATAGCAAACCGCTTTCTCAGAAGAGTAAGGGATTTTGCCGAAGTCATGGGTGACGGCAGGATAACCGCAGACATTGCAAAGATAGCCCTCAACAGAATGGACGTTGACAAGCTGGGACTTGACTCTCTCGACAAACGTCTGCTTACGATGATAATAAAAGGCTATGACGGTGGTCCAGTGGGACTTGAAACTCTTGCGGCGGCTATCGGCGAGGAATCCGTCACCATTGAGGACGTTTGCGAGCCGTATCTCATGCAGCTTGGTTTCCTCTCAAAGACCCCAAGGGGACGTGTGGTGACACAGCTTGCTTACGATCATCTGGGATTTCTTAAGGACGGACAAACGCACCTTTGATTTAGTGAGGAATGCTTAATGAGGAATGAGGAATTAAGGTATCGCCTGCGGCGATGAATTTCTTGTTCTGTAGGGGCGAACAGTGTTCGCCCGAATAGGACCCGCACTTTCTGTCTTGTTCTGTATTGGCGATTTTTGGTCGCCGTTACCGCACTTTTCTGTCTTTAATAAAATTGTATCGGATAAATTTAATATGTGTGTTAATATAGAGTTTACATAAATAAAAAATAATATAGAGGTATGACCTCGAAAAGGAGCTAATTATTATGGGAAGATTATTTGGAACTGACGGCGCAAGAGGAGTAGCTATCACAGAGCTTACCTGTGAGCTTGCTATGCAGATAGGCAGAGCTGCCGCAATGGTACTCACGAAGGAAACAAACCATAAGGCTAAGATAATCATAGGCAAGGATACCCGTATCTCAGGCGACATTCTGGAGTCCGCACTGGTGGCTGGTATCTGCTCAGTTGGTGCAGACGCTCATATACTCGGTGTTGTTCCTACCCCTGCCGTTGCAATGCTTGTAAAGAAATACAACGCAGACGCAGGCGTTATGATATCCGCTTCACACAATTCTGTTGAGTTTAACGGCATAAAGCTTTTCTCTGGCACAGGCTTCAAGCTTTCTGACGAGATAGAAAGCGAGATAGAAGCACTTATCCTGGACACACCTGAAAAGATAGAGCTTAAGGACGGCTGTGATATAGGTCACGTTTATTACGAAAAGGACGCAGCTTGGGATTATATCCGCTACGTTATGAAAACAGTTCAGACCGATTTCAATGGTATCCGTGTGGCTCTTGATTGTGCAAACGGCTCAGCGTCAGTTTGCGCACAGAGAATTTTCGAGGGACTTGGTGCTAAGTGCATAATGCTCAACGATAAGCCGGACGGAACGAATATAAATAAGGATTGCGGTTCAACACATATCGAGGGTCTGCAAAAGGCAGTTGTTGATAATCATTGCGATATCGGTCTTGCCTTTGACGGCGACGCTGACAGATGTCTTGCAGTTGACGAAAAGGGCGAGCTTATCGACGGTGACAAGATACTTGCTATCTTCTCAAAATATATGAAGAGCATGGGCATACTCAAAAACAACACCTGCGTTGTTACAGTTATGACAAACCTCGGCTTCTTCAAGTATGCAAAGGCAAACGGCATCGTTGCCGCTACCACAAAGGTAGGCGACAGATACGTTCTTGAAGAAATGCTCAAGGGCGGTTATAATATAGGCGGCGAGCAGTCAGGTCATATCATTCTTCTTGACTATGCAAACACAGGCGATGGTGAGCTGACAGGTACAAAGCTTCTAACAGTCCTCAAATGTACAGGCGAAAAGGCAAGCGAGCTTGCTTCCTGCATGGAGTGCTACCCACAGGTGCTTGTGAACGTTAAGATAACAGCAGACAAAAAGGGTATGTGGGATAAAGTCCCTGAGATAACAGACGCTATAAAGATGTATTCCGAAAAGCTTGGTGACGAGGGCAGGATACTTGTCCGTGAGTCAGGCACAGAGCCTCTCGTTCGTGTTATGATAGAGGGCAAGAGAACAGGCATAATCACAGAATATGCACACAAGATAGCGGAGCTTATCGAAAAAATGTAAGGTGATATTTTGAAAATAGCTTTTATAAATGGTCAAAACCATAAAGGCTCTACATATCATATAGGCAGAATGTTAGCCGATAAACTTGGCGGCGAGGTGACAGAGTTCTTCCTGCCGAGAGATTTCGGCGAGTTCTGCTGTGGCTGTACCAATTGCTTTATGAAAGGCGAAGAAAAGTGTCCACACTTTGAAAAGCTCGACCCTATCACAAAAGCGGTGGACGAAGCAGATGTGCTGATACTTACTTCCCCTGTGTATGTCTACCACTGCACAGGCTCAATGAAAGCATGGCTCGACCATTACGGCTGGCTAGTCCACCGCCCAGAGGAAAAAATGTTCTCGAAGCGTGCCGTTGTAATATCCACCGCCGCAGGTGCAGGCATGAAAAGCACTAACAAAGATATGGCGGATAGCTTGTCATTCTGGGGAGTGCCTAAGATATATAAGATAGGCTTCGGCATACACGCAACGAGCTGGAGCAAGGTTTCCGACAAAATGCTTGCAAAGATAAGGAAAAAGACCGACAGCATTGCCGCAAAGCTTAAAAGCGACAGCTTTGAGCCAAAGGTCAGTGCTAAGGGCAGAATGTATTTCACTATTTTCCACTTTGCAAACAAAAAGGGCTGGAATCCTGCTGATAGTGCATATTGGAAGGCAAAGGGCTGGACGGAAAATAAAAGGCCGTGGAAAAAGTAAATTTTATATAAGGATAGAATTATGAGAATTGCAGAAAACTGGAAAGACTATAAGATAATAGATACCTCAAGCGGCGATAAGCTTGAAAGCTGGGGCGGAAAGGTACTTGTAAGACCTGACCCTCAGATAATCTGGAAGTCACCGAAGCGTTCTGACCTTTGGACAAAGGCAGACGGCATTTATCACCGTTCCTCAAAGGGCGGCGGCGAATGGGAATACAGAAAGCGCCTGCCTGAAAGCTGGAACATAGGCTATAAGAATTTGAAGTTTATAATCAGACCAACGGGCTTCAAGCACACAGGTCTTTTCCCTGAACAGGCTGTGAACTGGGACTTCATGGCTGATAAAATAAGAAACGCAGACAGAGAGATAAAGGTGTTAAACCTCTTTGCATACACAGGTGGAGCTACCCTTGCCTGTGCCGAAGCAGGTGCAAGCGTTTCACACGTTGACGCATCAAAGGGCATGGTGCAGTGGGCAAGAGAGAACGCCGCTGTGTCAGGGCTTTCCGATAAGCCTATTCGCTGGCTTGTGGACGATTGCGAAAAGTTCGTTCAGCGTGAGATACGCCGTGGCAAGACCTATGACGCTATCGTTATGGATCCTCCGTCCTACGGCAGAGGACCTGGCGGAGAGATATGGAAGCTTGAAGATTGTATCTATGACCTTGTAAAGACCTGCTCAGGCGTTTTGAGCGACGAGCCGCTTTTCTTTCTGCTCAACAGCTATACCACAGGACTTTCACCCTCAGTTATGGCATATATCCTGAGAGATGTCCTCGGAACGAGGTTTGGCGGAAACGTCACGGCTGATGAGATAGGATTGCCGGTGGAGGCAACAGGTGGTGTGCTTCCATGCGGTTCAACGGCAATTTGGCAGAAATAGCTTTGCTATAGTAAGGAATGGTGTTCACATGAAATATACTGAGAATTATGTTTATATGTACGGCCAAATGATCTCCACCTGTTCGTTTCTTCTTGACGGTGATTTTCCAAAGGCAGACGGAACGGCAGAGATAAAGGAAAAGTATCACCTTGTCGGTGGTGAGACCGGAACAGCGGCGGCTGTTCTTTGCAGTCTGAATGTGCCTGTAAAGCTTGGGGGTACTCACCTTGGAAGCGGCAATGAAAAGCTTATAAAGGATTATTTTGCAGACAAGACTGCTGACCTTTCAGAGCTTGTAACAGAGGGTTTCGAGGGCGTGACCGACTATGTTATCATAGATAAAAATACACGCACCTGTTTTGGCGAGTGGGATAAGCTTTATTCACGTCCGGAGCCTTTTTATGAACAGCCTTCGGAGGAGTCAGTGAAAAATTCAGCCTGCGTTGCGGCTGACCCTTATTTTGGTGATAAGATAGCCGAGTATTGCGTAAAATATGGCAAGAAATACGTCACCATAGATTGTGCCTATGACAGCTATATCAATAAGCATTGTGCAGTAAATTGCATATCTCATCAGCACCTTGATGAATATTATCCAGATAAAAGCTATGATGAGCTTTTCAGGCTTTATACAGATAATACAGACGGGCTTGTGATATTTACACTTGGTGAAAAGGGTGCGATGTATGGCAGAAAGGGTGCTGTGCCAAAGATGTGCCCTGCATTTAAAGTAGACGTAGTGT
>OHHC01000277.1_pt1 | contig 23969 bp, 18 predicted proteins | sample 1606381 | NCBI WGS metagenome assembly OHHC01 (sample SAMEA3879581, study PRJEB24766) | human gut metagenome | biome: human-associated habitat; feature: feces | place: USA | collected 1985/1987 | reverse complement strand
GCACCATGGATAAAATGCCATCTTCTTTACTTGCTGAAAGAACTGCTGCCCCTGCGCCGTCCCCAAAAAGCACGCAGGTGCTCCGGTCCGTCCAGTCCATCATTTTCGACAGCGTTTCCGCTCCAATCACAAGCGCATGCTGATATCCGCCATGTTCCAAATACAGTGCCGCAGTATCCAGTGCAAAAAGAAAACCGGAACACGCTGCATTGATGTCGAACGCAACTGCATTTTCTGCACCGATATTTTTCTGCACCTCACAGGCAAGTCCCGGAAGATGTTTATCTGCAGAAACAGTTGCCGCAATGATGATATCCACATCTTCCGCTGAAATATCTGCATTTTTCAACGCCTTGTCTGCTGCCTCTGTGGACATGCCGGTGGTTGTCTCCTCTACCGCAATATGTCTGGCAATAATCCCGGTTCTCGACCGGATCCATTCGTCCGATGTTTCCATGATCTGACCAAGATCATCATTTGTCACGCGAAGCTTCGGAAGGCAGCTTCCCGTTCCTGTTATTTTTACCTTCATAATATTCCTCTCTTCTCTGTCCGGTCACAAAACGATTCGTACTCTCTGTGCACATAGCCGCTGTGATTTTGCTAAAATTTCCGGAATCTCGCATAGCGCTCGGACGCAAACTGTTCTCCTGTCTTGCCATTTTGTTTCTCAAGAAACTTTTTTATATTTCCTTTCAGATAGCGCGAGATTGATTCACAGGCTTTTGCGTCTGCCACACCATATTCCGGGATGATCTGTTCAATGACACCCAGCGATTTTAAATCCATGGCCGTGATTTTCATAATCTCACTTGCCTCTTTTGCACGTTTTCCGTCTTTCCACAAAATGGATGCAAATCCTTCCGGCGAAAGCACACAATAGGTTGCATTTTCCATCATCCATACTTCATTTCCGACCGCTAAGGCAAGCGCTCCGCCACTTCCGCCTTCCCCGATCATGATGCAGAGAACCGGCACTTTTAATGCTGACATCTCATAGAGATTCCGGGCGATCGCTTCCCCCTGCCCACGCTCCTCTGCCTCCATTCCGCAGTATGCTCCCGCTGTGTTTACAAATGTGATCACCGGGCGTCCGAATTTTTCTGCCTGTTTCATCAGACGTATCGCTTTCCGGTATCCTTCCGGCGACGGCATTCCATAATTGTGTTTCATGCAGTCCTTAAAATCTTTTCCTTTCTGGATTCCGATCACGGTCACAGGCTGGCCGTCGAGATATGCGACTCCACCTACGATTGCCGGATCATCCCGAAAGTATCTGTCACCATGGAACTCCATAAATTCATCAAAAATATTTTCCATATAATCAGTGGCAGAAGGTCTGTCTACTTTCCTTGCGGCTTTTACCTTTTCCCACGGCGTCAGTCCTTTTGCCCTTGCCGCGCGCTCCCGCATTAACTCTGTCGGCTCGTAGTTATCATCCATGCGCAATGGATCAAAATCAGCAAAACCTTCCCTGATGTGATGCATTTTTAAAATACGGTTTAAGGTTATTTTCAGATTTTTCCGCTCAACAATGGCATCCACAAATCCATGCTCTAACTGAAATTCCGCACGTTGAAATCCCTCCGGAAGTTTTTGTCCGATGGTCTGCTCGATCACGCGGGGGCCTGCAAAACCGATCAATGCGCCCGGCTCTGCCAGGATAATATCTCCAAGCATTGCAAAACTTGCGGTCACACCACCGGTTGTCGGATCTGTCAGAACCGGAATATAAAGAAGTCCTGCATCCGAATGCCGTTTTACAGCTGCAGAAGTCTTTGCCATCTGCATCAAGGAAATAATTCCCTCCTGCATACGTGCACCACCGGAACAGCAGAATAAGATCACCGGAAGTTTCTGTTCCGTTGCCTTTTCCATTGCACGTGTAATTCGCTCACCGACAACGTGCCCCATACTTCCCATCATGAAACGGGCATCAATCACACCGAGAACTGTCTTCTCTCCGTTGATTGTACAACTTCCCATGGTTACGCCTTCGTTTAATCCGGTTTTTTCCTGTGTTGCAGCAACTTTTTCTTCGTATTCCGGGAAATTCAGCGGATTTCCGGTCTTCAGATCGTTGTCCCAGGTTTCAAAAGTTCCTGCATCCGCCACCATACGAATACGGTTTTTGGTGCGGACACGGAAATAATATCCGCACTCGTAGCAGACATATTTATTTTTGATGACACGCTGTTTATCCAGTTCTTTTTTGCAGATTTTACAGGTAACGGTCTCTACAACAGGTGCTGTTTCCTTTACCTCTTCCTGCTTTGGCTCTTCTGCCTGTGTTTTTTCTGGTTCTTCGTTGTGATTTACTTTGATATATTTTTTATTAAAAAACATTGCCTTTCCCCTATCCGATTGCAAATGTCAGTTCTGCGGAACATGCCAGTTTTCCATTTACTTTTGCTGTTGCCTGCCCCACACCGATCGGTCCCTTCACCTTGATAATTTCGGTTTCAAGCACCAGAGTATCCCCCGGAACAACTTTCTGCTTGAATTTTGCTTTATTGATTCCTGCAAAATATGCCGTCTTTCCTTTCCATTCCGGCTGCGAAAGAATCGCAACCGCACCGGTCTGTGCCAGTGCTTCCACGATCAACACACCCGGCATAACCGGATTTCCCGGAAAATGACCGGCAAAAAACGGTTCATTGAAGGTTACATTTTTCTTTGCCACTGCGCGCACGCCCGGCTCTACTTCTTCCACTGTGTCAATCAGCAAAAACGGATGTCTGTGCGGCAGGATTTCCATAATTTCCTGTGTTGTCATACTCATAGCTTCTACTCCTCGTATTTGCGAATCAGAAGACTTGCGTTATGTCCGCCAAATCCAAGAGAGTTTGACAGTGCATAGGTAAATGACTCGTGGGATTCTTCTTTACAGTAGTTCAGATCCATCTCGTCATCCGGTGTCTCATAACCAACTGTACGGTGAATGTATCCCTCTTCCAGCTCTTTGACACAGGTGATAAATTCAACCGCACCTGCGGCACCAAGAAGATGACCGATCATGGACTTTGTAGAATTGATCTTAATGTCCTTTGCATGATCCCCAAACAGTAACTTAATGGCACGGGTCTCAAAAAGATCGTTGTGATGCGTTGCAGTACCATGCGCATTGATGTACGTGATCTCGTTTTTGTCTACCCCCGCATCCTCGATGGCATTCTGCATAGCGCGTGCTGCACCTGCACCGTCTTCGAGTGGGGAAGTAATATGGTAAGCATCTGCAGAACATCCATATCCCACAACTTCTGCATAGATTTTTGCGCCTCTTGCCTTCGCATGCTCAAGTTCCTCAAGAACAACAATGCCGGCACCTTCACCCAATACAAAACCGCTGCGGTTTTTATCGAAAGGAAGGGAACATTTTTCCGGATCATCGGATGGAGAAAGTGCCGTCAGTGCACCGAATCCGGCAATCGCACATGGACATACGGCTGCCTCTGTTCCTCCGGCTACCATGACATCTGCCTCTCCGTACTGAATGCTGCGGAACGCATCACCGATATTATTCGTACCGGTCGCACAGGCAGTTACATCATTGGTACATTTGCCCTGCAATCCAAGCTGGATAGAGACATTTCCTGCTGCCATGTTTGAGATCATCAATGGAACGAAAATCGGATTGACTCTGCCTGGTCCTTTTTCCACAATCTTTGTGTACTCACGCTCGATTGCCTGAAGACTTCCAACACCGCATCCAACAGCTGTACCACAACGGTAAGCGTCCTCTTTTTCCATATCAAGCCCTGCATCCGCAACAGCTTCTTTGGCTGCTGCTACTGCGTACTGTGCAAACAGTTCCATACGCTTTGCTGCCTTAAAATCCATATGCTCTTTTCCGACAAAACCTTTGACTTCTGCCGCAAGATGTGCTTTATATTCACTTGCATCAAACTTCGTGATAGGACCAAATCCAATCTGTCCGGCATGGATTCCTTTCCAGAATTCTTCCACATTCAGGCCGATCGGCGTGATTGCTCCCATTCCCGTCACAACGACTCTTCTCATTTTCCTTTTCCTTTCTTTCTATCAGGTTCCTTAAATGGCCATACCACCGTCTACGGAAAGTATCTGTCCGGTAATATAATCCGACTCCGGTGATGCAAGAAATGCGACTGCATTTGCAATATCCTGTACCTGTCCGGCTCTGCCAAGCGGAATCTGCTTTTTTAATTCTTCCTGGGTCTTTTCCGGCAATACTGCGGTCATCTCTGTCTCTACAAATCCGGGAGCAACCGCATTGACGCAGATTCCTCTGGATGCAAGCTCCCTTGCAACAGATTTTGTCAGACCGATCACGCCCGCCTTGCTTGCTGCATAGTTTGACTGTCCCGCATTTCCAAGGATTCCGGATACCGAAGAAATATTGATAATTTTTCCGGCACGCTGTTTTAACAGATAGCGTGACAGATGACGAATTGTATTGAAAGTTCCCTTCAGGTTGGTATTGATCACAGCATCAAAATCGCTTTCCTTCATGCGCATCAGCAGATCATCCCTTGTAATTCCGGCATTGTTCACCAGAATATCCATATGCTTATATTCTTTGATAAGAGATTCAATCATCTCCTGACATGCTGTAAAATCAGAGACATTGCAGCGAACACTCACGGCATCTCCTCCGGCCGCTTTGATCGCTGCAACCGTTTCATTTGCAGCATCTTCGGAACCATTGTAGTTCACCACAACAAATGCTCCGCGTTTTGCCAGCTCCAGCGCAATGGCTCTTCCGATTCCCCTGGAAGCACCTGTAACAAGTGCATTTTTACCGGTTAACATATTTATTGAAATCCTCCATTTTGTCGATGTTGCATGTGGTAACATCGCGATTGAGCTTTCTCATAAATCCGGAAAGGCTGCGTCCCGGTCCGATCTCCACAAATTCCTCTGCTCCGTCTGCAATCAGGCGCTCAATTGTCTGCTGCCAGCGCACGGAAGAAGAAACCTGACGTACCAGATAATCCTTGACGTCTGCCGGATCTTTGACATAATCTGCAGTCACATTGGTCAAATACGGAATGGTGATCGGCTGAATCGTTACATCTTCGAGTGCCTCCCCGAGTTTCTTTCCTGCTTCTGCTAAAAGTGCAGAATGGAACGGGCCACTGACTTTAAGCGGAACCACGCGCTTTGCTCCGGCTTCCTTGCAGGCATCTCCTGCCTCACCTACAGCATCTGCTGCTCCGGTGATAACGATCTGTCCCGGACAGTTGTAATTTGCAATGGAAACAACTTTGTTTGTTTTTGCAGCGGTTTCCTCACAGATTGCTGCGATCTTTTCCGCATCCAGTCCAAGAATTGCAGACATACCGCCGCCTACCGGATATGCCTGTTCCATATAAATACCGCGCTTGCGGACAACCGCAAATGCATCCCGCATTGTCATCGCTCCGGATGCAATCAGCGCACCATATTCGCCAAGGCTTAAGCCTGCCGTAACGTCGCAGCCAATTCCCGTTGCTTTTAATGCTGTATAAATAGCCGCCTCGGTTGTGAGCATACAGATCTGTGTGTACTCTGTAATGTTCAGCTTATCATTTTCTTCAAAGCAAAGAGCTGCCACATCCAGACCTGTCACTTCATTTGCCAGATCATAAACCGCTTTTGCTTCCGGCATGGCGTCGTAAAACTCTTTTCCCATACCAATATACTGAGATCCCTGTCCAGGGAACATAAATACTCTCTTCACTGTCTTCTCCTATTTCTGTCCCAATAACTTTTCGGCACCACTCATAACATCCCGGATAATTTCCGCACAGGTCTCTTCTTTTTTTACCAGACCCGCAGACTGGCCTGCCATAACGCTGCCGTACATGACATCGCCCTCGACAACTGCTTTGCGCAGTGCTCCGAGTGTCATCTGCTCAAGTTCTTCGAACGGTGCACCTTCTTTTTCTTTCTTTAAGTACTCGCGGGTCATTTTGTTACGAATAACGCGAATCGGATGGCCTGTGGACATGCCGGTCACTTCACTGTCAATATCTTTTGCTTTGACCACGCGCTGCTTGTAATTTTCATGAACCGTGGATTCTTTTGCAACAACAAAACGGGTTCCCATCTGTACTGCCTCTGCGCCAAGCATCATAGCTGCCGCAAATCCACGTCCATCTGCAATTCCACCAGCTGCAATGACCGGAATGGATACCGCATCTACTACCTGTGGTACGAGTGTCATCGTCGTCTGGGCACCGATGTGTCCACCGGACTCCATTCCCTCAGCGACCAGTGCATCCGCACCGCCACGCTCCATCAGCTTTGCCAATGCCACGCTTGCCACAACCGGGATTACTTTGATTTTGGCTTCTTTCCACATGCTCATATATTTGGCCGGATTGCCGGCGCCGGTTGTTACTACCTTAACGCCTTCCTCCACAATTACTTTTGCAATCTCATCCGCTTCCGGATTCATCAGCATGAGATTTACTCCAAACGGCTTGTCGGTTTCTTTTTTTGCTGCCTGAATCTGCTCACGCACCCAGGAAGCCGGTGCTCCACCTGCTCCGATGATGCCAAGTCCGCCGGCATTGGATACCGCACTGGCCAGTTCATGTGTTGCAACCCATGCCATACCGCCCTGAATGATCGGATATTCGATTCCCAGAAGCTCTGTCACTCTTGTTTTCATAGCTTATGCCTCAACACCCTTATTTTTCATATAATCAATGACATCCTGAACGGTAAGGATCTTCTCTAAATCCTCAGAAGGAATCTCTACACCGTACTCTTCTTCCAAAGCCATAACCAGCTCAAACAGATCTAAGGAATCTGCCTCAAGATCCTCTTTGAAACGGGACTCTGCGGTGATAGAATCTGCGTCTACGTTTAACTGGTCTGCAATGATTTCTTTTAACTTTTCTAACATAATGGGTTCTCCTTTTACTGTCTTCAATTTTGTTTGATTATGAAATAGTTTGATTGTCAAACAGTTTCTTAGTCAAAGTATATGCAAAGATAGTTTGATTGTCAAGATATTTTTTCAACAGGGTAATGATAAAAGAGTACAAAAAAGCACAGCAAACACTTTCTTCCTACACGAAAATGTTTGCTGTGCATATGGTTCTGTTTTTTGAACTTATCCGATAACGAGTTGCATTGCCCCGTATATTCCGGCATCATTGCCAAGCTGTGCCAGTTCAAAGCGGGTATCACGACATGCATGGAAGCAGCTTTCCTTAAAGTGCTTCTGGATCGTATCGATTAAAATCTGTCCGGCTTTGGACACACCACCACCGATCACGATAACTTCCGGATTGGTCACGCATGCAATATTCGAAAGGGTTGACCCTAAAATTTCTCCCACTTCATCTACCAGTCCAAGAGCTACTTCATCGCCTTCTTTTGCCACATCAAAAATGTCTTTTGCAGTAATATCTTTATAATCACGAAGCTTTGTCGCATCCTGTGTTTTGGCAAGTTTACGTTTTGCCATGCGTACAATACCAGTCGCAGAAGTATACTGTTCCAGACATCCATACTGCCCACAGTTACAAGGCTCTATCTCATCATGATTTACGGTAATGTGTCCGATTTCTCCGCCTGCACCGTTATATCCGGCAACCACATGTCCGTCCACGATAATTCCACCGCCGACACCGGTACCAAGCGTTACCATGATGACATCTTTACTTCCTTTTCCACCGCCCTGCCACATTTCGCCAAGACCTGCAACGTTCGCATCATTTCCGACTTTTACTTTCAGACCTGTCTGTGCACCGAGTTCCTCCGCAACATTGATCACTCCCCAGCCGAGATTGACACACCCGTTAACAACGCCATCACTCCGCACAGGACCCGGAACACCGATTCCCACACCCTCTACATCACTCTTACTGATGCCTTCCTGCGCCAGTTTGTTATCAATCGCCTGTGCAATATCCGGCAGTACTGCCTTTCCGTTATCGCTGGTATCTGTCTTGATTTCCCATTTGTCAAGAAGCTCTCCGCTTGTCTCAAAAAATCCCATTTTTACGGTGGTTCCTCCCACGTCTACGCCAAATCCATATTTCTTCAATTCCTGATTCCTCCTTGATCTATGTGATATGTATTTTTCTTCTACCCCATGTATCTATATTCTACCATATTCCGGAATTTCTGCCTAGTATCGATAAAAAAAATCAACCGATGTATCCATAAATACATCGGTTGCACTGTTTTATATATGTTTATTGTACGTTTCCACCACCGGTATCTCCACTCTCTCCGGTATCACCGCTATTATCCGTGGTTCCGCTATTGTCCGGTTTATTGGTATTTTCTCCATTTTCCGGCGTATCAGTGTTTCCTCCGCTTTCTCCGGAATCGTTGTCCCCACTATGTTCCGGTTTGGAATTGTTATTCTGATCACCGGCATTGCTGTCGTTATTGTCCGGCTGGTTATCATTTTCGGAGCTTCCGTCCGTTGTATTATCTTTCTGCTGGCTCTCGGAAGTCTGCTGGTCATCCGTCTGGTTTTCTTCTATCTGGTTTTCTTCGCGCATCTTGTCGTGTTCTTCCTCTTCCTGCTTCTGCTGATTTTTAAAATCATCCGAAAGCTGAGCATAAGGAAGGAAATCAAGCGAAGATAATCCCTCGTGGGCCGCAGACATATATGCTTTCCAGATCTGTGCCGGATATGTGCTTCCACTCAGATTGGAAATGGCTTTTGGATAATCACATCCCACCCAGACTGCGGTTGTATAATATCTGGTAAATCCGCAGAACCATCCATCTTTGTGATCGTTTGTTGTACCCGTCTTTCCGGCACACGGCATATCGGCAAGCTTTGCAGAACGTCCGGTTCCACTGTCCATAACGGAGGTCATGATATCCGTCATCATCCGCGCCGCATCCTGCTTATAAACCGTTTTTTCCGTCAGGCTGGACGTATAGACTACATTTTCGTCAGAATCCACAATTGATTTTACACAGGTCGGTTCCCTGTAAAGTCCGTCATTTTCAACCGCTGCATACCCGGATGCCATCTCAAGTGGAGAAACACCTTTGGTAAATCCACCAAGAGATGTGGCGAGGGTATAATCTCCGTCCTTGATCTGTGCAAAATTCATATTTTTTAAATACTGCAGGCCTGCTTTTGGTGTCAGTTCATCATACAGCTGCCAGGCAATCGTATTAATGGAATGTGCAACCGCATATCTGAGCGGAATCTTTCCGGCATATGTATTGTTTGCATTCGACGGTCCGTCTTTTAGTTTATGGTCATCCACAACGGTATCCGGAGTATACCCGCGCTCCAGCTGCGGAGTATATACCAGCAATGGCTTAATCGAACTTCCCGGCTGACGGTAACTCTGGTATGCACGGTTTAACGTATAATTATCCGAATCCTGCTTACGGCCGCCCACGATTGCCACAACATATCCGCTGTTGTTATCAATTGATACTGCTGCCGCCTGCATCTTGTAAGTTCCGTCTTTGGATTTGTCTTTAAATCCTTTCAGGGTATCATCAATGGCAGACTGCAGTTCCTTTTGTTTTTCCATATCAATCGTCGTATAGATTTTGTATCCTCCGGAAAACAGTTTCTTCTGACACGCACTGTAAAGTTCGTCATATGCTTCCCCATAAGACTTCTTTTCCTTATCCGAATCAAAATAATATTTAAACTGGAAACCTTCCTGTTCCATCAGTGCACGGGTTGCGCAGTCATACGTGTAAGTGTCAATCGAACTGTTAATTTTCTCCGTGTCACTCTTTTTAGGCCGGTTCAGTGCAATCTCTTCTTTGGTTGCCTCATAATACTCTTCCTGGGAGATTTTCCCGTCATCCCGCATATTCTTTAAGATCAGATTCCGCCGGGTAATGGTATTGTCCGGGTGTGTCACCGGATCATAATTGGACGGGCGGTTCGGGATCGCACACAGATACGCGGTCTGCGATACATCAAGATCTTTCAGTTCACAGTTAAAATATCCATGACAGGCAGCGTCAATTCCGTAATAGCCGTTTGCAAAATACACGTTATTCAGATAAAATTCCATAATTTTATCCTTACTGTAACGTTTTTCGAGTTCCCACGCAAGAAACATCTGCTTCACCTTGTACTGCCACGTCTGTTTCGGCTGCATATAAATCAGCTTGGCAAGCTGCATGGTAATCGTACTTCCACCCTGCGTACCACCCTGCGATTTTTTCAGTTTCGACATGACTGTGGCTTTGACCGCGCGCACAAGTCCTTTCAGATCCACACCGTTATGCTGGTAAAACTTCTTGTCCTCAATACTGATAATCGCTGCGACAAAATTCTTTGGAATATCCTCGTATTTGACATACTGCGCATTCTTGTCTCCCCTTCGTTCAGAGATCAGTTTTCCGTCTTTATCAAAAACGGAGCAGGTCTGTGAAGGGATAAACGTAGAATCGTCGGAAGCAGATACTTCCTGCACTGCCTCACGGCGCATCTGCTGTATCTGATCCGCATATCCGCCAAAATAGTAGTATCCAAAACCTGCCAGCACAACAAGCATCAGCACGATCTGCAGCTTTATGACAAACCAGAAAAAGCGATGCTGCTTTTTCTTTCTTTTCTTTTTCTTCTTGGTTGACATATACTCTCCTCCATATTTATTTTGGAAACATACATCATACATTTTATCTCTTTTGGACAGTATATGCAAATTATCTTTTTATTAAGATTTTATTATTTTCACTGCTCCATATTTTTCCCCAGAAAATTTGCAGCTGTGGCAGACAATGCTTTCAACAGTCCAAGTGTTTCCTTTTGTCCGCTGTTATCTGCCAGAATCACAGCACCCTGACAGTCTCCATTGCACAGAATACTTGAAAGCACAATTCCCTTCGGAAGGGTTGACATTGTTTTTTTTGTAATGGAGCAGGCCTGTTCTTCTCCTGTTTTCACAACTGTGCTGCGCTTTTCAATCATTTCTTCCATTTCTTCGCTCAGCTGTTCCCCCTCAACTTCCTTTTTCCCGGTTCCCGCTGCTGCGATCACATATTCCCGATCCGTAATGCAGACCAGAGCCTCTGTGGTCTGTGCCAGTGCCTGTGCATAACTTCGTGCAAACTCGCCCAGTTCCCCAACCGGTGAGTATTTTTTGAGCATAATTTCGCCCTCCCGGCTTGTAAAAATCTCTAGGGGATCCCCCTCCCGGATGCGCAGTGTCCTGCGAATTTCTTTCGGAACCACAATTCTTCCCAGATCATCGATTCTGCGCACAATTCCAGTTGCTTTCATATGATAAATTTCCTCCTGTTTTCCAGATTACTTTCCATATTCATGTTGTATGGGTAGTATGCCGGAATCCCGGAAAAATTATGCACAGAAAACAAAGCATTTTACTTGAAAAAACGTTCATCCCGTCATACAATAGAATTAGCATTCACTAGGAGAAACGTATTATGGATTATAATGAAAATGAATTTAAGGCCAAGGCCAATATCAAAGCCAGACGCATCTGGCTTGTATTTGCCCTTCTTCTTAGTGCAAACTACGGCACAGATGTATCCCAGGGTGGGTATCCTTCCACAAATTTCATCATTTTTTTAATACTGTGCTGGGTTCCTTTTTTTGCCGGTGATCTTCTTTTGCGCATCAGGGGAAAGGCTGATGACCGCTATCGGTATGCGCTTGTCGTCGGTTACGGTATTTTTTACACGTTCCTGATCTGCACCACCGATTCACCGATTGCCTTTACCTATATTCTTCCGGTTGTCAGTCTTCTGGTTCTTTACAAAGACCGGAAATTTATGGTGGGATGTGCAATCGCCAATATCGCCAGTGTCATTATCAGTGTCATTTATCATCTGGTCGTTCTCGGTCAGAATACTGCAACGGACCAGAAAAATTATCAGCTGCAGATTGCCTGTCTCCTGCTCTGTTATATCGGCTATATCATGTCTATCCGCCATCTCATCGAATCCGATGGTGCCCTGACAAACAGTATCAAAGCCGATTTAAAACGGGTTGTTACAACTGTTGAACAGGTTAAAACCGCCAGCAATACCATCATGGATGGAATCACCGTTGTCCGCGAACTTGCCACGGAAAACAAACATGGTTCTGACATTGTCGTAGACGGAATGAACAAACTGACCGACCATAACGGCCAGCTGCAGTCCCGGACAGCCTCCTCGCAGGAAATGACAGGAGATATTAATTCCCAGGTACAGAATGTTGCTTCCATGATCAATGATATGGTATCCCTGACTGCGGAATCCGGCAAACATGCAAAAACAAGTTCCGTTGATCTGGAGAGTCTGGTACAGACTGCCGGAACGATGGCAGATCTGTCCAATGAGGTAGAACATATTCTGGACGCTTTCAAGGCAGAATTTGAAACCGTAAAACAGGAAACCGGAACCATTGACAGTATTTCCAGCCAGACCAATCTGCTGGCACTTAATGCTTCCATTGAAGCTGCCCGCGCAGGGGAAGCCGGAAAAGGATTCTCCGTCGTTGCAGAACAGATTCGCAAGCTGAGTACCGAAACCAAAGATTCTTCCGGACAGATCAGCGAAGCACTCTCGCGGCTGGATGAAATTTCAGGAAAAATGACTTCTTCCATTGAAGAAACCTTAAAACTTATTCAGGTCACTCTGGAAAAAGTAACCCAGACCGGTGAAAATGTAAATAAAATTACACAGGATTCTTCTCTTCTGGGTGAACACATCCAGACAATTGATTCCGCCATGAAAGAAGTGGAATCTTCCAATCGTCAGCTGGTAGAAAATATGGAACAGGTATCTTCCATCGTGGAAACCATGACCACATGCATCAGTGATTCCGATGAAACAAGCAAACGCATGCTCAGCAAATATGAGGAAAGTGCTTCCAACATCAATAACATAGAAAATGTAATTCAGGAGCTGATGTGTGAACTGGGCATCGGTGGTTTCATGGGTCTGGATGATATTCATGCCGGTATGAAAGCAAAAGTTATTCTTCCAAAACATCTGGAACGCATGGAGTATCACGGAGAAGTCAGATCTGTTGCGGAAAATAGTATTTCCCTGATTTTGTCTGACAATCCACAGTTAAACGGATCCGAAACCTGTAAGGTTCAGGTCACGGTTGACAATGTTCTCTACTGTTGGGATCAGGCGCAGATACAGGCTGACACGGCATCCGGTTCCCATGCCTATGTATTGCAGCTTTCCGCACGTCCGGAAATCAAAAACCGCCGGAAATACCCACGGGCAGATGTGTCCAATCCATGTACCATCACGCTGAAAGATTCCGACACAACGTTCTCCGGTCAGCTTGACAATATCAGTGCCAATGGATTTGCATTTCTGATCCGGGATCCGTTTTTCATGGATCACAAACATGCAGATGTTGCTATCGATATCCAAAATTTTGCCCTTTCGGATCAGTCCCATCTGGAAGGACATGTCATCCGGTGCTCGGATGATGAAGGTGTATATATTGTGGGATGTCAGATGCCGGAAGACAATTATGCAATACGCAATTATGTAGATTCCCTTCTCGGTCAATAAATAAAACAGGGAAAACTTCTATGATTCCATAAAAGTTTTCCCTGTTTTCTTATCATTTAAGCTGTCAGCAAAAGTTTTTCAAACTCTTCTTTGGGAAGCGGTCTCGAATAGTAATATCCCTGAATACTGTCACACTTCATCTGTTTGAGGAAATCCACCTGTTCTTCTCTCTCAACACCTTCTGCCGTAACGCACAATCCAAGTTCCTTTGCAAGTAAAATCGTATGTTCCAGCAATCGTTCCCCACTGAAATCCCCGATGTAATCAATCAGACTTTTGTCAATTTTTAACGTATCGAAACATTTCATGTTCAGTGTTGCAAGGGAAGAATACCCCGATCCAAAATCATCTACAAGCAATGGAAAACCATTGTCATGGAACTTATCTGCCAGCCCCTTGATATTGTCATTGTCAATTGCTGCGCTCTCTGTAATCTCAATCGGAACCAGATGGGTTTTTACTCCGATTTCATCAGCGATCTGCTGATACCGGCTGACCACACTGTCAAAATACAGACTCGCCCTGGACAGATTGATGGATACAGGAATAATCTCCTTTCCCTGTTTCTGCCATTCTAACTGCTGCATACATACTTTTCGGAAAACATACTCATCCAGAACTTTTATCAGTCCGTCTCTCTCAAACAACGGAATGAATTTGCCGGGTGGAATAACATTTCCCTTTTCATCTCTCCAGCGGATCAGACCTTCTGCCCCTACCATCCGCTCTGTTTCCGGATCATATTTCGGCTGATACCACACCTCAAAACAGTTATTTTCCAGAGAATGTTTAAATTCATCCTCCATGGCTTTATCTTCAAGCATGCGGATCGTATCTTCATGGCTGTAAAACTGATAGCTGATATCTTTGCGATCCTTGATCTGATTCTTGGCAAAATTTGCTTCGCTGTATACCTCTTCCACTTTGGAATCCGGTTTCCACTTCGTCACTCCAAAATAAGGGATCAGCTTCGGAACCTTCAGTCTTTCCGACAATTCTGCCAGTATGGTCTCCAGCTGCTGTAACTGCCGGATCGTCTTTTCCTGATCCTTTCCACTACTGTAAATCACAAAACGGTCTGCATTGATATGTCCTGCCAGATCATCTTTTTCCAGTATCCCCTGAATACACTTCCAGATTCCTTTGAGTGTTTCATCCCCTTTGATAATTCCACAGATCGAATTGATAATTTTAAAGGAGTGGATGTCCATGGACACCAGATATCCCGGTTGCCGGAAATCCCGGATTTTCTTCTTAAAACTTTCGTAATTATTTCCACCGGTTACACTGTCCACATATGCCATGCGCTCAAGTTCCCTCTGTTTTTCGGAACTGATATCGGAAAATCCTGCTACCATCCGGTGCAGCTGTCCTCCATCCGATGTATTTACAAATTTTGCACGGCAGTATTTTACTTTCCCATCCCGCACAATCCGGTAATCATACTGATATGCTTTTTTCAGGCTCAGCTGCTTACGGAGATTTTCAATGGAGGTCTCATACAGCATTGTCTCACGATCTTCGGTAAGGACAACCTTCCCCACATATTCTGCCATGATAGCTTCATATCCCGGAATTTCCTTAAGCGTATCATTGAGCACAGAGCGCACTGCGGAGTTCACCTTATATACATATACCTTATCATGATCCACATCTACATAATATACACTGTTAAAATTGCTTCCCAGTGCCTGAATAATCTCATTCTGGCGTGTGTCTGCCCTGATCTGTTCGATCAGACCCAATACATATTCCGGTTGTTTCTGTGAACCGCCCTGAATCCTACCCATAGAGATCTGATATACCATGTCTTTTCCCGAAGACTGAATCTTTGCACTTACCGTCTTTGCGCCATGGTCAATATCCTGAAACAGTTTTAACAGTTTTTCTTTTTCCATAATTCTGTCCATGAGGATACTATGCTCCAGATCCGTAGCATTCTCCACGATTCCCATGTGACGGGCTGCAAACTCTGATGGTCTGATCCTGTGTTCTTTGGGATAATAGTAAAAAAAATACTTTCCCCATTTTGCCAGAATCTCCTGAATCTCTGTTGATATATCCCTGCACTTCTTCTGATCGTTTTTTTCTACCATAGGCCTGCCTTTCCCTGGTAAACTGTAAATATTGTCTGATTATTTCCGTACAAATATACTATAGCACAAACTATTTTCCCCGTAAAGGTAGTAGATTTTCACAAAAACACACGAAAAGCGCATGCAACAGAGATGTCACATGCGCTTTCCAACTACACAGCATTCGCTTATGTTCTATTTTATTTTACGGTTTCTACCTTAATCACATTCGTATTTCCTACTTTGCCATTGATCAGACCACCGGTCAGAACAACAGCATCTCCGCTCTGTAATGAAAATACTTCTTTTGCCTTTTTCATTGCATGGTAGAACATAACTTCCATCGAACTGAATTCCTCGCAGAGAACCGGAGTAACCCCCCAGCTTAAGTTCAATTTCCGCCATACTTTCTCGGAAGTCGTCATTCCGATGATATCTACCGGACAACGGAAACGGCTGACCATACGTGCGGTAGTTCCGCTGAGTGTACTTGCGACAATACATTTTGCCTGGACATCAACTGCCATCGCACAGGTTGCATGCGAAATGGCATCCTGAATGCTTCTTGTCTCAAAATCAGAAGTACGGAAACGCTTGGTATATTTGATCTGGGATTCCGTATACTCAGCAATCTCTGCCATGTTCCGCACAGCATCTACCGGATATTTACCGGCAGCCGATTCTCCGGACAGCATGATCGCGGATGATCCATCGTATACCGCGTTTGCCACATCGGAAAGCTCTGCACGTGTCGGACGCGGATTGTGAATCATGGACTCGAGCATCTCGGTCGCGGTTATGACACGTTTTCCGAGCATACGGCACTTGCTGATCAGATACTTCTGAACCGCAGGCACTTCCATGCCCGGGATTTCGACTCCGAGATCTCCACGGGCAATCATGACACCATTGGCAATCTCACAGATTTCTTCAATGTGCTCCACACCCGAACGGTTCTCAATCTTTGCAATAATATCAATATCTTCGCCGCCGTTCTCGTCAAGGAATTTACGCATATCCTCGACATCTTTCTTTACGGAAACAAAAGATGCCGCAACGAAATCCACGTCGTTTTTGATACCAAACAGCAGATCTTTCTTATCCTGCTCGCTCAAAAATGCATGATCCATGACCTTGTTCGGGAAATTCATGCTCTTTTTATCCGACACCTCGCCTCCGACAAGAACCTTACAGATGGCATCCGGTGCTTTCAGCTTTTCTACTTCCAGAATAATCAGACCATTGTTGATCAGGACATGATCTCCCACCTTCAGATTGTTGATCAGGTTTTTGTAGGTTACGGAAACTCTCTCCTGATTTCCCACAATATCATCCGTTGTCAGTGTAAATGTATCTCCATCTTTTAACGTGATCTTTCCGTTTTCGAAGGTTTTGATCCGGTACTCCGGTCCTTTGGTATCCAGCATGATCGCAATTGGAAGACCTAACGCCTTACGCACTTTTTTGATCGTATCAATCTTCTTCTGATGTTCCTCATGGCTTCCATGGGAAAAGTTTAATCTGGCTACATTCATGCCGGCTTTACACATCTGTGTCAGTACAGATTCGCTTTCGCTTGCAGGTCCGATGGTACAAATAATCTTTGTTTTTCTCATAATGCTTGTTCTCCTGTCTCTATCCAAATTTTTTTGTATCCCCTGAGTTTCATTCTGTCACACACAGACGGGATTTGCGCGGATATACCGCCCGACGATCAGCCGACGCGCCGGTGGAACAAGAAATTTGGGCTTCGAGGTCAGAATTCTCTGTACCAGCAGCCACTGCTGTGTCATATGGCTCACCGGAAGGAAACGAAGCCCGATTCGCCTGACTTGCGGAACAACGGACGGTTTCCCTTCCCTGAGCACTGTCTGGGAAATGCAAAACTCTCCTGCATCATTCAGGTAATCCTCCGCCTGCCGGTTATGCATACTGCTGCTAAGCACATTGACCTTCTGCTGCATTCCACAGGCATCTGCTACATTCATCTCCACCGGCATGCGAAGCACAAACGCCGCAATGACCACAGCGGAACAGATCAGCACAATATGATGTTTCTTTTTGGTCCGTTTTCCGAAATGCTTATGCATTTGCAATCACATCTGCCAGAGCTTCCATCGCTGGTAGGTCGGACTCTTTCATGGCGGAACGGATCGTTACCATCGGCTCCACAATGGTAATATTTTTCATGGTTTCCAGAATTCCCTTCATCGTTCTTCCGGCCGTCGGTCCCCAGGTACCGTTCTCAATAATACCTACGGTACGGTTCTGGAATGCCTTGGACTGTAAATGATGCAGGAAGTCCTGCATACATGGGAATACACCGCCATCGTAACTTGCTGCTGCAAGAACCATACGGTCATAACGGAACGCATCTTCCACAACTTCTGCCATATCATCACGGGAAAGATCCATGACAGAAACTTTCTCTACTCCTTTGGCACGCAGCATCTCAGCAAATTTCCGTGCTGCTTTTGCAGTATTTCCATGGATCGATGCATATGCTACAAGAACACCCTTATCCTCCGGCTTATAGCTGCTCCAGGTATCATATAATCCAATGTAATAACCAAGATTTTCATTTAATACCGGACCATGCAGCGGACAGATTGTCTGGATATCCAGTCCTGCTGCTTTCTTTAACAGTGCCTGTACCGGTGCACCGTATTTTCCTACAATATTAAAGTAATATCTTCTCGCTTCACAGGCCCATCCTTCCGGATCTTCATAATCCAGTGCGCCGAATTTTCCAAATCCGTCTGCAGAGAATAAAATCTTTTCACTGCTCTCATAAGTTACCATCACTTCCGGCCAGTGTACCATCGGTGCCATATAAAAATTCAGCGTATGGGTACCGAGAGACAAAGACTCTCCTTCTGCCACTGTAATTTTATGGTTCTCATCTACCGGAAGCTCGTCAAAAAACTGCGGAAGCATGTGAAATGTCTTGGCATTTCCCACCAGGGTCACTTCCGGGAAAAGCTCTACCAGACGTCCGATACTTCCGGCATGATCCGGCTCCAGATGGGAAACTATCAGATAATCCACTTTCCGTCCGTCCAATGCGGCCAGCAGATTTTTCTCCCACTGCTCCACACCTCTGGTGTCTACCGTATCCATTAAAGCCACTTTTTCATCCAAAATCAGATAAGAATTATAAGATACACCATGCGGAACCACATACTGGCTCTCGAACAGGTCAATTGTCTTGTCATCTACTCCGATATACTTTACTGCTTCTGAAATTGTTACACTCATTTTTTCTCCCTCTCTTTTTGTTTTTATTTATGTATTATGATGCATACATATCATTTTCTTCTTCACGCTCTAAATCCTCCGGACTCATATAGCGGCGGAACAGGCGCTCTAAAATAAAATCAAATACCATGGATGTAACTGCCGGAATCACCACAAGCAATACCGGTATGATATAAACCGATAAAACCGATGCAACTAAAATCACCAGCAGCAGCAATGCCCATGGCAGATGCCTTATCATCAGCAGAAATGCATTTTTCAATGTCTGCTTTACGGTATTTTCAAATCTTGCAATATATGGGAATAAAAATGCGCTCCACATAATCGCAACAGCAATCATAATCAGAAAGAAATAGAAAAATGCGCCCTTCATACTGCCGGTTTTTAATACCTGATAGGTGATATAGGCATCACAGCCCAGAACAATCATAACGGCCAGCCATATAAGATATGGCAGTGTTGCAGCCTTAAAGTTGTCCCTGAACGCTCCGAAAAAGTTACTTGTGGTATATCCGCGGTTACCGCGGATGGATTTATGTACCGTGTAATACAACGCGGTGGTCGATGCCCCGATCGTAAAAACCGGAATGCAGCAGATCACCCATAAAATGCTGACCCACACGCAGTCCACAAGTTTTCCCAGCATCTGAAATACAATATTATCCCAATTAAATTTCACGCTTATTCCTCCAGTCTCCCAATAATTTCTTCTGCGATTTCTTCTTTTGTTTTTCTATCCGTAGCTACGAGAATGTCTGCAGCCGCCTCATACTTTGGCCGGCGTGCTTCCATCAGTTCAGAAATGTATGCAACATTCATATGACCGTTTAAAAGTGGACGGTCCGTACTGTTTTTTACACGTTCGTATATGGTCTGCGGTGTTGCCGTAAGAAATACGATTCTTCCCCCCTCCCGCATGCAGTCTACATTTTCCTGTCGCATTGCCACACCGCCTCCACAGGATACGATTGTCGGCTCCTGCTGATTTAGTGACTGGATCAGTTTTGTCTCAAGCTCCCGGAAATAAAGTTCTCCGTATGTTTCAAAAATTTTGCTGATCGGCATTCCCTGTTCTTTTACGATACGCTCGTCCATCTCCACAACCGGATAACCCAGCTTTTGCTTTATCGCACGTGCAATCGTGCTTTTACCAGCTCCCATAAAACCGATCAGGAAAATATTTTTCTTTTCTTTATTCATGAAAAAATTTCTCCTTCACTTCTTCTACCGGCATATCCATACCTGTATATAACCGGAATGCAGCAACTCCCTGCCACAGAAGCATTCCCTTGCCTCCAATGCAGGTACATCCTGCTTCTTTTGCTTCCCGCAACAGTTTTGTCTCTGCCGGATTATAAACCGCATCACATACAACCAATCCCGGGCGAAATGCAGATAAATCTTTTACCACACTCTGGTCATCCATCGGTTTCATACCAACGATCGTCGCATTTGCAAAAATGTCACTGGATGTGATCTCCTCTGTCATCTTTGCCGTATCCGCAATGTCATATACATTGACAACAATTCCCGGCACTGCTTTTCGGATCTTTTCTGCGGTCTGAAGAGTACGCTCAAAAAATGCATCCTTAATATTGAAAATCGTGATCTCTCTGGCTCCATCTAATGCACATTGTACCTGAATGGCTGTCGCAGCTCCGCCACCGCCTGCGACCGTGATCTTTTTTCCTTTAATATCTACGCCATGGTCTTTGAGGTTGTGTACAAAGCCTTCTCCGTCCGTGATATATCCGGTCAATCTGCCGTCATCGTTGACAATTGTGTTTACAGCTCCGATAATCTGTGCTGCCGGAGACAGCTCATCCACATACTTTGCCGCCTCGGTCTTATCCGGCATCGTCACATTGATTCCACGCATATGAAACAGTTTCACCGCGTCAAGTGCTTCTTTTACCTGATCTTCTTTTACATCAAATGCAACATATGCATAATCCAGCCCCAGCTTTGCAAAGCTGTAATTGTACATTGCCGGGGAACCGGAATGTCCTACCGGCGAACCGATCAGTGCAAGTAACCCTGTATGTCCTGAAATTCTTTCTTCCATCTTTTTTCTCCTGTCCTTGTATGTTGGTTATATGATACCATAACTTTTAAATTAAGTACAACAATTCCAGTGGCCTTTGAATAAGTACCTGTGCTCTGTTTTTACGAAGGAACTCCGCATCGCGGAATCCCCACATGACCGAAACACATGGAAGTCCCGTGTTTTCCGCGGTCTGAATATCCACCTCGGAATCTCCTACATAAATGGCCTTCTTCGTGTCCGTTTTTAAAATTTTCATGGCTTTTTGTACCATATCGGGTGCCGGTTTTTTTGCCACACCTTCCATCTCACCGATTGCCGTAGTCATATAACCCCGGAAAAAACGTTCATCCAATTCTTTTACTGCCGAGTCCAGCTTATTGGATACAATTGCTGTCTTCACTCCGCGCGCCTTTAATTCAGTCAAAAGATGCATGATATCCGGATATGGCTTTGTATGATCCAGACAATGCTCCCCGTAATATTTTTTAAATTCCGCAAATGTCTCTTCAAACTTCGGGTTTTTCTCCCCATCCGGCACGGCACGCACCATCAGCATGCGCACCCCGTTTCCTACATATCTGCGCACCTGATCCAGCGTACAAGTCGGCATATTCTGTGACTCCAATGCCGCGTTGGTAGCGTTTTTTAAATCTTCCAACGAATATAACAAGGTTCCGTCCAGATCAAAGATCACACTTTTTTGCTCTTCCTGCTCACCGGAATCCCGATAGATTTCTTCAAACAGATCTTTACGCATAATCCGGATATTGTTGATCGTATCACTGCTGTCAACCATGTAATCTCCAACCCGGCCAAGTGTATACTGTTCGTTTTCATCTTTATCCCGGAACAGTTTTACCTTGCGCTCCAGCCTGCGTGCACGAACAATTGTAGTTCCCTTTGGCACGCAGACCTTTGCACATTTCATCGGTTCTACGATGATTCCTTTCTCTACATCTTTGATGGTAGGTTCATACTCTGCATTTCTCAGATCAAACTTCCAATCCGTGTAAATCCGGAATTCTTCCATAAAAGCCTCTTCATTACGAAAGAAACATTCCCCTTTCGGTCCAATGATAAAAACAATTCCTGCTTCCACTGTAGCTTTCATATCTCCCTGCAGAGTCCGCACAGTCACCTGCGTTCCCTCCGCAAAGAGATCCGTTGCCCGGACATATCCCCACGGAACGGAGCGTCTGCAGTACGTCTTTGCATCCTCTGCCTCTATTCTGCAATCCTGTGCATACACAATATCGGTATTTCCCATATAGTCCCGCATACGCTGCTCGATAACAGATTTAATACCCGAAGCTGCCGGCTGTTCATGTCTTCCCTGTGCATCATACTCCATGCGCGGTGCAAAATGATGTTCTTTGCAAAACTTTAAATATTCCTGTGTCATCAATTCCATCGGAATCAGACCACCCGCTTTTTCCAGATGTCCTCCGCCGGAACCAATTCCTTTGCACAACTCTGCCGCAAGTTCACTCGCCTTGACTTCTTTCACACAGCTTCTCACTGAAAACTTCACACCTTCTGGTTGCAGATTAAATGCCACACAGATATCAATCGCATCCACTTCCAGTACCAGATCGGAAATCAGTCCGAGAATATTCGGATCACACTGCCCCACTTTTACAATCGCGGCACGAAATTCTTCTACATAATCCGTATGAAGAAGTGCTGCTCCAGCAACTTCCAGTTCTTCCAGCGAAAGATTGGCATTGCGGAGTTTCCTCATGATTGCCGGGTCAAAGTTTGCCTCGTCACGCAGATCCCGGTCTAGCGGATGTACAATTTCCGTCAAACTTCCGGTATCCGTATATAATCCATAATACAGTGCTGTTGACAACTCACGATTACCTCGTACATCAAATCCTTCTGTTTTGAGCATATTCCAGACCAGTGTCGAGCACGCGCCCAGATTAGAACGCACCTCGGAAAGCTCTGGTAATTCCGTGCAGATCCGGTGATGGTCAATTACAGCAATATGTTCTGCTTCAAACACTGCAGAATTTCCGGAATGGTACTGGCAGTCCACCATCACCAATAACTCTGGTTTGTGCAGATAATCCACATGCTCGATTGGTATTTTCAGATCCCGGATCAGCATCACCAGATTCGTTTTCCGGATCACATTCTGCCCTCCGTAAATCAGACGTGGTTCTTTTCCTTTGGATTTCAAATACAGATAGACCCCAAATCCACATGCAATGGTATCTGCATCCGGATTGTCATGGCACTGTATTACAATATTGTCATACGCTAATAACTCACTCAGTCTCATCTTGATTCCCCTTGCCTGATTGTTCTACTTGCTTTTTAGATTATATGGGAAGAAAAAGCTGCTGCGGTTCTTTTTGTCAAACATCGAATTATATTGCAGCATATGATACTTTTCAATCCATTCTTTTTCTTCTCCCTCGGCCTCATCGATATGCAAATAGCAACCTTTACTTTTGGAATAATAGCCTCTGGAATTGATGGCTGGAACAACCTCCTGCATATCTGCCAGAAACTTATTGTATGCCGGAAGCTCAATTCCAGCCCGTTCCAGTGCCATGGTAGACAGATAATCAAGACTGGTAATGTCTACCGTTTCTTCCGGTGTATCATAATTGGTCCAGATAAAAAACGGAACTGTGTACAGTTTTTCCAGCTCATCTTCCGTCAGCCCTGTGAGTCCTTTTCCATTCAGAATCGGATAAAAATTACTGTTTAAGCTTGGCTGATGATCTCCAAAGAAAATGATTTCTACCGGATCATCTACCTTTGAAAAATAACTGATCAGGTTTTTTACTGCCTCATCACTCTCGTGTACCAGGGACAGATACTGGTTGGCATCCGTATAAGAACGTCCAACTTTATAATAATTCTCCGGAAAATTGTCATAGGTTTCCGTATAACCACCGTGGTTCTGCATGGTAATTCCCATAAAGAACAGTTTTTCATTATTTTTACGGTTTTCATAACGCTTGATAATCTTATCATACAGTTCCTGGTCGGTAATATATTCCCGCAGGATCTTTGTCTGGTCAAAATAATCAATAAAGTGCATTTCGTCAAACCCGATATGCGGATACACCAGATTCCGGCTCCATCCGGTTTCATAATATGGATGCATG
>OHHC01000238.1_pt1 | contig 26760 bp, 22 predicted proteins | sample 1606381 | NCBI WGS metagenome assembly OHHC01 (sample SAMEA3879581, study PRJEB24766) | human gut metagenome | biome: human-associated habitat; feature: feces | place: USA | collected 1985/1987 | reverse complement strand
TAAAGGAAGGGATCAAGATTATGAGAAAAACCAAAACGCACAATGTACTCAGGCGTCTGCTTGCGTTTGTCCTGATTGTTTCACTGCTTCCACTGGGGTATGCGGGCAATGTGATGGCTGCAACAACCGGTACACGGAACGTAAGTATTCAGGTTACATATGGACAGACGGATGCCAGAAATGTCTATGGCATGATCAACAGTATGCGCAGAAATTTATCCGATGCATGGTACTGGGATGCAAACAATTACACGAAGACATATTGTAATAATCTGCAGCCGCTTACTTACGACTATGCACTGGAGCAGGTAGCCATGAAACGTGCAGCAGAGATTGCACTTTCGTATTCACACACCAGACCAAATGGCACAAATTATTATACTGCTTACAGTGAAAACGGTGTCTATGCGGGAGTTTATGCAGAGAATATCGGTGTGAATTATTCTTCCGCATCTGCACTTCACAACGCAATGCGGGAAGACAATGCAAATTATTCCGGACAGGAACAGCGTAGAAATATGTTAAACAGCCAGTTTACAGCTGTCGGAATCGGACATGTATATTACAATGGCTACCATTACTGGGTAGAGGAATTTGCCAACACGGTAACCAGAACATCCTATACAACACCGAACAACCAGACAACAACCGTAACTAATCTTCAGGTTGCAGAGAGCAATATTACTTCTGACCAGATTGTTGTTCCGTCATCTATTGGAACCTATATCCAGATGTCTGTCGGACAGACGAAAGATTTATCCGGATGCTATGAAAACATTAAGGTATCGAATCACTGGCCAGGCAATGCAAACTGCCCGATTGTACAGGGGCTGAATATGTATGTATCCAATACTGCGGTTGCCTATATCAGCGGAACAAAACTGGTCGCAAATTCGACAGGGTCTACAACACTGACACTGAACCGTCCGGATGGAAGAATTCCTCTGCAGATTCCGGTTCAGGTAACAGGAACCAATAACAGCAGCAATACCTATTCGTACTATATTCCAAATGCTTCCGTTGGTACAATCGTTGACCAGATATACACCGGATATGATATCCGTCCGTCTGTATCGGTATGGCTGAATGGCGGATATCTGTATGAGGGAAGAGATTATACCCTTACTTACAGCAACAACCGCAATATCGGCACAGCATCCGTTACAATTAACGGAATCGGAAATTATTATGGAAGCCGGACGGTTTATTTCCGTATCGTAAATCATGGGAACGGAAATACAACGGTTTCATCCAATAACCTTGCAAATGCGGTGATCAGTAAGATTGCAGCACAAAGATATACGGGATCTTCCGTAAAACCGGAAGTTACCGTTACATTAAATAACATTGTTTTAAAAGAAGGTTCGGATTACTATCTGAATTACAGTGACAATGGTGCACCGGGAAAAGCTGCTGTTATGGTAGTGGGAACCGGTAATTATACGGGATCTGCAAAGACAAGCTTTATTATTAAGCCGGAGAAGCCGGTTATCACAAGATTGCGTGCACACGGATCAAAAGTCCGTATCACATGGCTGCCAGGTACTTCCGTTACCGGCTATGAAATCTACCGCTCCAAGGGAGCATATGATTATGGATACAAGAAGATTGCGGCTACAAAAGATGGTGAGATGCAGTCTTATACAAGGGCAAAACTCACCAAAGGAACTTATTATTACAAGATCCGCAGCTATGTTACTGTAGATGGAACAAAGTATTACAGTCCATACAGCAGTGTGAAGTCTGTAAAGATCCGCCGCTAGGATCAAAGCATAATTGAAAATAAGAATTAAAAATGTCGGTAGATATCTGTCAGATATCTACCGACATTTTTGGTATACAAAGTTAAAAGATTTATTTCATCTGTGCGACCCGGTCAAATTCCTCTTCGATTTCTTTGGAAGGCTTTGGTGTCAGCAGACTGACGATTACGATCGCAGCGCAGGCAATCAGGAATGCAGGAAGCAGTTCATAGATGTTCCAGATACCACCGAGCGGGCGGATCAGGTATTTCCAGATAAATACCATGGAACCCCCGCAGACCATACCGGCAAGTGCGCCCCATTTGTTGGTACGTTTCCAGAACAGGGAAAACAGAACAACCGGTCCGAATGCGGCACCGAATCCAGCCCAGGCGAAAGAAACGATGGCAAATACGGAACTGTCCGGATTTCTGGCAATGAATGCGGCAACGACAGAAATTACAAGGAGTGTAATTCTTGCGGCTGCCATGCTTCCGTTTTTGTTGGAAGAATCTTTGCGGAAAGCACCGAGAATGTCGGAAGAAACCGCAGAAGATGCAGCCAGCAGCTGAGAGTCCGAAGTGGACATGGTGGAAGCTAAAATGCCGGCGAGAATCACACCCGCAAGCAGGGCAAATATCACACCGTGCTGGGAGAGCAGGGCGGAAATTTTTACGATAATGGTTTCGGAATTCGATCCGGTCAGCATCTCCAGTGCGCCGACTTTGCTCATGGTATAACCGATCACACCGATAAAGACGGCAACGAACAGGGAGATTACGACCCAGATGGTTGCAACGCGGCGGGACAGTTTCAGTTTTTTTTCATCCTCGATTGCCATAAAGCGGAGCAGGATATGCGGCATACCGAAATATCCAAGTCCCCATGCGGCAGTGGAAACAATGGTCAGGGCACTGTAAGGAGCGGCCTTTCCGGTGTTTACATCATAGGAAAGTGTCATGGAGAGATATCCCGGAAGCTCGGAGGCGTTGTGGATAACGGCACCGATACCGCCAGCAGTTTCTACACCAAAGATCAGAACTACAATCAGAGCAACCGACATGATGATACTCTGGATAAAGTCCGTTGTGGAAGCAGCAAGAAATCCGCCAAGTGTCGTGTATGCCACAATTACGATAGCACTGATGATCATGGCGGTCAGATACTTTACCCCGAATAAGCTGGAAAAAAGTTTTCCGCATGCGGCAAATCCAGAGGCCGTATAAGGAATAAAAAAGATAACAATAAAAATAGCAGCAATGACCTGCAGCATCTTTTTTTCATCGCGATAGCGGTTGCTGAAGAACGATGGGATGGTAATGGAATTGTTGCAGGTGTGCGTATAGCGGCGGATACGTTTGGCAACGATCAGCCAGTTAATGTATGTACCGGCAGCCAGTCCGATTGCTGTCCATCCGGCATCTGAAATTCCGGTGAGGTAAGCAACGCCCGGAAGTCCCATCAGAAGCCAGCTGCTCATGTCGGAAGCTTCGGCACTCATCGCGGTTACGAAAGGACCGAGTTTTCTGCCACCCAGATAGAAATCGTCAGTACTGTTGTTTTTCTTGGAACATCGGAAACCAATATAGATCATACCAATAAGGTATACGATAATGGCAATCATGATGCATATTTGTGCAGATGTCATAAATAAATCCTCCTCTTTTGTACGCTTTCACACGCTAATTGTTCATAGTATAGCACAGATGATAATTATACCGCAACCGGGAAATCCTGTTTGACACTATGGGCAATAAGATGATAAACTGTCTTTGTCTATACATGAGAAAAGCAATTCCGTTTGGCCTTCAACATGTGCTTGCCATGTTTGTAGCAAATCTGGCACCCGTACTGATCGTCTGCAGTGCAGCTTTGGTCAGGGGCAGTGGGGAACATCTTACGGCAGCGGAAATTACACAGATTTTGCAGTGTGCGATGTTTGCTGCGGGAATCGGAACCTGCATGCAGCTATATCCGGTCTGGAAAATTGGCTCGAAACTGCCGATCGTAATGGGCGTCAGTTTTACATTTCTCGGAAGTCTGCTGATTATTTGTACCAATCCTAAGCTTGGGTATGAAGGAATGATCGGGGCGGTTATTCTCGGCGGATGTACCGTTATGATGTTTGGTTCAATCATGTATGAGGGGATCAAAATGTTAAAAAATTGCGAATTTAATGACCGTACAATGATTATTGTTTCCCTTTCTTTTTGTATCGGGGTTGGACTGACACAGACATCCGGCAACTTCTTTTCCGCATTTCCGAAAGAAGTGGGAGATATCTTCAATGGAAATGCCGTGGCAGGAGTGTTTGTTGTTTCCCTTCTGTTGAGCCTTCTTTTGCCGAAGAAGAAACAGGCAAATTAAATACACGTTGTTAAGGTAACGTTAAGGTGCAGCGATTTTTAAGATAAGGATTTGGTGTTATGATGATATCATCAAAAGGAAATGGAGGAATTTGATATGTGGAGTCGCGCACAATTAAAGGGAAGGGCGAAAGCAACATTTAAACGAAATTATTGGAAATGTATTCTGATCAGCCTGTTGCTGACACTGATTGCAGGGGGAAGCGGAGCTGCTTCGGGCAACATCAGCAGTGCAACCGGTTCCTTACATGGATCGGATAATCAGGCAGGCAGTTCCTATGATTATGACAGCAGTTATGACAGTGATGATGGTTCACTGCGCGATTTTGAGGCTGGGCTTGAAGAAGGCTTTAAGGACGGACTGAAAGCAGGAAACAGGGGAATGATGGGCGGTATGGTCGCAGCAGCGATCGCCATCGGCATACTCATAGTTGTTTTTCTGGTGATTTTTGTCCTTATACTTCTGGTTGATGTATTTATCATAAATCCGTTGGAGGTTGGATGCAGGAGATTCTTTATCCGCAACTTAAACGAGCCGGCACAGATTGGGAACATTGGATATGGATTTGACAATAATTACAGGAATGTTGCAAAGACAATGTTTTTCCGTGATCTGTTTACGGTTTTATGGTCATTGCTTTTTATCATTCCGGGTATTGTAAAAGCATATGAATATATGATGATTCCGTACCTTCTGGCAGATAACCCGCAGATGACCAAAGAGCAGGCATTTGCGGAAAGCAAGCGTATGATGCAGGGACAGAAATGGAAAGCATTTGTTTTGGATCTGTCCTTTATCGGATGGTACATTTTATCCGGACTGACACTTGGAATTCTTGCAATCTTTTATGTGTCACCATATGTGAATGCAACACATGCCGCACTGTATGAGGCACTGTGCTATGCAAACCCGGCTGGTTCAAACGGATTTACACAGCAGGAGGATTCGGTGAATTCACCTTTCCGGCAGGAGAATGTATGAATTATACGATTTTAATTGCAGATGATGAGCCGGAGATACGAACGCTTCTCCGGCTGTATCTGGAAAATGAAAATTATCAGATTATTGAGGCAGAAAACGGGAAGCAGGCACTGGAACTGCTGAAGAAAGAACATGTGGATCTGTGTCTGTTGGATATTATGATGCCGGAGATGGACGGATACCATGTGTTGCAGGAATTACGTAAAACAAGCAATATTCCCGTTATGATACTTTCGGCAAAGGATGCGGATTCCGAGAAGATTCTGGGGTTAAATCTCGGGGCAGATGATTATCTGGCAAAACCGTTCAATCCTTTGGAGGCAGTAGCACGTGTCAATTCAAATATCCGTCGGTTTTATGCGCTGGGGACAGCGGAACTGTCATCCAATATACTGACTGTCCGGGATCTGGAACTGGATCCGGAAGGCTGCGTACTCAAAAAAAATGGAGAACCGATTGAACTGACTTCGGTAGAGTACCGGATCATGGAGTTATTTATGAAGCATCCGGGAAAAGTGTTTACAAAACAACAGATCTATGAACAGGGATGGGGTGACACTTATGTGGTTGCAGACAATAATATTATGGTCTGCATCAGCAAGCTGAGGGCAAAACTTGATGAAGACCCGGCAGCTTATATTCGAACCATCCGCGGATTGGGCTATCGGCTGGAGAAATAGCAATGCGTGATTTACAGGCATTTTTGATCAAACGGTTTATTTATATCCTTGTACTGGTGACAGTTGCACAGTCGCTGATCAGTTTTTTGATCAGCCAGGCGGTTATGCCTGTGGTGATGAAAGTTTTTTTCCCGGATTACCAGAGGCAGTCATCCGTTGGAAAGACGGATCTGTTTATTTTTATCATATGTGTTCTGTTATTGCTGATAGTAAATGCCGTCCGGATGCTTTTGCCATCACCGCTGCAGGGAATGATGCAGTGGACAGGGGAAAGGTTACAGGACTGGCTGGGCAATGCACTTCCGGCGACAAGGAGTTCCGTCGTCGTACAGGAGATGGAAGGATGGAAAGCCATCCTGCTGTTTGTGGTTCTTCTGCTGTTAATGGTGTGTATGCTGCTTCCTTATATTTTGGGTGCGATAACGTTCGCGCGGATTGTGATGGCGGAATTTCATCAGATCCAGGAGGAGCGCGAACAGCAGCAGAGAGAGTTTGACCGCAAGCGGAATCTGATGCTTTCCGATATCGCACATGATCTTCGGACACCGGTCACGACCGTATCCGGTTACGCAAAAGCATTGGCGGATCATATGGTACAGGAACCGGAAAAACAGCAGGAATATCTGAACGCCATCCAGAATAAATCGGTTCGGATCGGAAATCTGATCAATTTGCTGTTTGAATATGTAAAACTGGATAGTGAAGGGTTTGCATTAAATGGAAAAACACTTGATTTGTGTGAACTTCTCAGAGAAAATGCGGCAATGCTGTATGCAGAGATGGAAGAAAACGGAATGACACTGACAGCAGATATTCCGGAGGAAACGATACCGGTCTGGGCGGATGAACTTCAGTTATCCCGTGTAGTGACAAACCTTCTGACAAATGCCATGCAGCACAATCCAAAGGGAACAAGAATCGGACTGTTTGCTTATAGGGAGCTGGAGCGGATTTATGTATTGGTGGCAGACAGCGGAATTCTGATTCCAGAGGAACAGGCGCAGCATTTGTTTGATCCTTTTACGCGTGGGGACAAAGCGCGGGTAAGCGATGGGAGAAACGGACTTGGACTTTCCATCGTGTCAAAAATCGTGCAGATGCACGGATGGGACTTAAAACTGGTGCAACAGCCACAGATTCAGCATTATGCAACAGCAGCCGGGTTTGCAAAAGCATTTGTGATCCGGATGGAAAATGCCGGTATGTATTCTGTGCATTCGCCAAAATAAAAAAGTGGCAGAAAAGAGGGAGAGTCTATGATAATTATAAGAGCGATGGATCCGTATGAATTGCTTTGGATGGTACTTTTGATTGTGTTTGTTCTGGGAGAACTTGCAACAATCGGACTAACGTGCATATGGTTTGCCGCAGGTGCACTTGCGGCACTGGTTATGGCAATGGCAGGGGTAAATCCGGTGGTGCAGTTTCTGGTATTTTTAGTGGTATCCATTCTTTTGCTTGTTGCGACAAGACCGTGGGCGCGTAAATATGTAAATGCTAAAATGCAAAGAACAAACGCGGATAGCCTGATTGGGGAAAATATACGGATTTCCGAGCGCGTCAGTAATATGGATCAGACCGGGATGGCAGTTGTTCATGGACAGGAGTGGACGGTGCGTACCCGTAATGATAATGAGATCATTGAACCGGGAGAAGAAGCAAAAATTCTGGCAATCAGTGGTGTCAAACTTATAGTAGAAAAGGTATAGGTAAAGGAGGAAAAAGTTATGCCTGTTGTAATTCTCATTGTAGTGATCATTGCATTGGTCATTATTGTGAACTGTGTGAAAATTGTTCCACAGGCGCATGCGGTAGTTGTGGAGAGACTTGGAGGGTATCTTACCACATGGTCAGTAGGGCTGCATTTTAAGGTGCCGTTTATTGACCGTATTGCAAAAAGGGTTTTGTTGAAGGAACAGGTGGTTGATTTCCCACCACAGCCGGTAATCACAAAAGATAACGTAACAATGCAGATTGATACGGTTGTATATTTTCAGATCACGGATCCAAAGCTGTATGCATACGGTGTGGAAAATCCAATCATGGCAATTGAAAATCTGACTGCTACGACGCTTCGTAATATCATTGGTGATCTGGAACTGGATGAGACATTGACATCACGTGAGACCATCAACACCAAGATGCGTGCAACGCTGGATGTGGCAACAGATCCGTGGGGTATCAAAGTAAATCGTGTGGAGTTAAAGAACATTATTCCACCAAAGGCAATTCAGGATGCCATGGAGAAACAGATGAAGGCAGAGCGCGAGCGGCGTGAAGCCATTCTGCGTGCAGAAGGTGAGAAAAAATCTACAATTCTGGTTGCAGAAGGAAATAAGGAGTCTGCAATTCTCGATGCAGAGGCTGAAAAACAGGCTGCAATCCTGCGTGCCGAGGCACAGAAGGAAGCAACCATCAAGGAAGCCGAAGGTCAGGCAGAGGCTACATTAAAGATCCAGCAGGCCAATGCAGATGGTCTGCGTATGCTCAAAGAAGCTGCTCCGGATAATGCGGTACTTCAGATTAAGAGTCTGGAGGCATTTGCCAAGGCAGCAGACGGTCAGGCAACCAAGATTATTATCCCATCGGATATTCAGGGGATTGCAGGACTGAGCAAATCCATTGTGGAAATTGCAAAAGAAAACGGATAACACAGATACATCTGTGATGCATTGGACGAAACTGCTCCATGAAAATGGGGCAGTTTTTGTTATCTCAGTAAGGTCTTTATTTTGCAGAAGGAAAATGGTATACTATAGATTATTGATGTGGGGGTATATTCCACAGTTGGGCGATGATGTGGAAAGAACAGGAGCGTAAATGAAATCAAAGGTTCGGTTTAAGGGAAAACTGAGATCATATCTCTGCTGGCCATTGTGGCTGACGATCCCGATGACACTCGCAGATGTGGGGCTTTATTTTTACGATGTGACGGCAGGCTTTTTGCTGACGGTATTTATTGTTGTTTATTTTGTACTGGAACTGGGCTTATATTATAATACCAGACCCCGGCTTGCAAATGAAATTATCAATTTTGCCACACAGTATGCAACGGTACAAAAAAAGCTTTTGAATGAGTTTGAAATTCCATATGCGCTGCTGGATTATACGGGGAAAATTCTCTGGGTGAATGAACGTTTTTCCGAACTGACGGGAGTGGGGAGAAACTATCATAAATCAATTACAACCCTTTTTTCCAATATTACCCGTGAGTTTCTTCAGAAACATGAGGATGCACAGGATATAACAATTGAAAAAAAGGAGCGCATTTTCCGGATTTCCCTGAATCGTATTTATTTTGACGATATCATGGAGGAGAGTAAAGAAATTGATGTGAAAGGTTCCGATGAATTCCTGACGGCATTGTATCTGTTTGATGAGACGGAACTGCAGCACTGCAGACAGGAGAATCTGGATCAGAAACAGGTATCGGCACTTGTTTACATTGATAACTATGACGAGGCACTTGACAGTATCGAGGATGTGAAGCGATCACTTCTGATTGCCCTTGTCGACAGGAAAGTGAACCAGTATTTTTCAAAGATGGATGCGCTTGTCCGCAAAATTGAAAAAGACAAGTATTTTGTGGTATTTAAGTATAAATATTTACAGAAGCTTATGGACGACCGGTTCAGTGTACTTGAAGATGTCAAGACGGTCAAAGTGGGCAATGAGATGGCGGTCACGCTGAGTATCGGTGTCGGGATCAAGGGGACTTCTTATAACGAAAACTATGAGCAGGCACGTGCGGCAATTGATCTGGCACTCGGACGAGGCGGGGATCAGGTCGTTGTCAAAAATGGTGAGGATATTGCATATTTTGGCGGCAAGGCAAAACAGGTGGAGCGCAACACCCGTGTAAAAGCGAGGGTCAAGGCACATGCGCTGCATGAAATTATTGAAAGCCGTGAGAATGTGATTATCATGGGACACAGCCTGACAGATGTCGATTCCCTTGGTGCAGGGATTGGAATTTTCTGTGCAGCCCGTGTGCTCGGGAAAAAGGCACAGATCGTGATTAATGAGCCAACAACTTCGATTCGGCCGCTTATGGAATGTTTTGCTCCGGAAAAAGGCTATCCGGAAGACATGTTTATCAACAGTGAGATTGCAATCGAGGAAGTAAGCCGCAATTCCCTGGTTATGGTGGTAGATACCAATCGGCCAAGTTATACGGAGTGCCCGGAACTGCTCACGCGCACAGATACGATCGTTGTGTTTGATCATCACCGTCAGGGCAGCGAAGTGATTGAAAATCCGCTTCTGTCCTATATTGAGCCGTATGCGTCTTCTGCCTGTGAGATGGTAGCAGAAGTTTTACAGTACTTCCAGGAGGGATTCAAGCTTTCTCCGGCAGAGGCAGACTGCATTTATGCAGGTATTTTGATTGATACCAATAACTTTATGACCAAAACAGGTGTCCGTACATTTGAGGCGGCAGCATATCTCAGACGCTCCGGGGCAGAAGTGACCCGTGTGCGTAAAATGCTGCGAAATGATATGGCATGCTATAAAGCCCGTGCGGAGGCAGTGCGTCATGCGGAAGTATACCGCGGTGCATTTGCAATTTCTGTCTGTCCGAGTGAGGACGTGGAAAGTCCGACGATTGTCGGCGCGCAGGCAGCAAATGAGCTGCTCAATATTATAGGAATCAAGGCATCTTTTGTGCTGACAGAGTACGCAGGAAAAATATACATCAGTTCGCGTTCCATTGATGAGATCAATGTACAGTTAATCATGGAACGAATGGGTGGCGGCGGTCATTTGAATGTGGCTGGTGCACAGTTGACGGGATGTACGATTTCCGAGGCAAAACATGCCATTATGCGGACGATTGATGAAATGCTTGAAGAAGGAGATATACAGGAATGAAAGTAATTTTATTACAGGATGTGAAAGCTCTTGGGAAAAAGGGCGAAATCGTAAATGTGAGTGACGGTTATGCACGCAATGCAATTCTGCCGAAGAAACTTGGAGTAGAGGCAACGACAAAGAATCTGAATGACCTCAAATTGCAGAATCAGCATGCAGACAAAGTGGCAGCTGAAAATTTAGAGCACGCAAAAGAACTGGCGGAAGAGATCGGAACAAAGAAAGTTGTTGTAAAGATCAAATCCGGTGAGGGCGGACGTATTTTCGGGTCTGTTTCCACCAAGGAAATTGCACAGGCTGCAAAAGAGCAGGCAGGGCTGGATCTGGATAAAAAGAAGATGCAGCTGGGCGAATCCATCAAGGCTCTTGGAACTTATGAGATTCCGGTGAAGCTTCATCCAAAGGTAACCGCAACACTGCGTGTTCAGGTTGTTGAGGAATAGGAGGAAGTTCGCTTGGAAGAAACGCTGATCAAGCGGGTGATGCCGAACAGTCTGGAAGCCGAGCAGTCGGTCATTGGTTCCATGATCATGGATCAGGATGCCATTGTCACAGCCATGGAGATCCTTCTGCAGGAAGATTTTTATCACAAGCAGTATGGAATTCTCTTTGATGCGATGATCGAATTGTACAGCAGCGGACAGCCGGTGGATCTGGTTACACTGCAGAATAAACTCAAGGAAAAGGATGTACCACAGGAAGTCTCCAGTCTGGAATTCGTTGGAGAATTGGTGCGTGCGGTTCCGACATCCGCGAATGTCAAATATTATTGTAATATTGTAAAAGAAAATTCCATGAAGCGGAAACTCATCCGGGTCACGGAAGAGATAGAGAATGAGTGCTATGCGGGCAAAGAATCGCTCGAAAGTGTTCTGGATAAGACCGAACATGATATTTTTGCATTGTTGTCAAGCCGTACCGGTGGAGACTATGTGCCGATTCGTCAGGTTGTCATGAACGCACTGGAAAAGATTGAAAAAGCGTCACAGCAGGACGGAAATGTTACGGGAATACCGACAGGGTTTATTGATTTGGATTACCGGACAGCGGGATTACAGCCATCGGATCTGGTATTGATTGCAGCCCGTCCGTCTATGGGAAAGACAGCGTTTGTTTTAAACATTGCACAGTATGTGGCATTTCATGAAAACATGTGCACGGCGATATTTTCATTGGAAATGTCGAAGGAGCAGCTGGTAAACCGACTGTTCTCCCTGGAATCCCGTGTAGATGCACAGGCACTTCGTACCGGTAATCTGTCGGATGCTGACTGGGCGAAACTCGTCGAAGGAGCCGGAATCATAGGGGATTCCGAACTGATCATTGATGATACGCCAGGAATCAGTATTTCCGAGATGCGCAGTAAATGCCGTAAATATAAGCTGGAGCATGATCTGAAACTTATCATCATTGACTATCTGCAGTTGATGTCTGGGTCCGGCAGGAGTACAGACAGCCGGCAGCAGGAGATTTCGGACATCTCCCGTTCCCTGAAAGCACTTGCCCGTGAACTGAATGTACCGGTGCTTGCTTTGTCCCAGCTTTCCCGTGCAGTCGAGCAGAGACCGGATCATCGTCCGATGCTCTCCGATCTGCGAGAATCCGGAGCGATCGAGCAGGATGCCGATGTCGTGATGTTTATTTATCGTGATGATTATTATAACAAGGATACTGAACTGAAAGGAATTTCAGAAATCATTATCGCCAAACAGCGTAATGGTCCGATCGGTACGGTGAACCTCGCATGGCTGCCGGAATACACGAAGTTTGCAAATCTGGAACGATAAAATTTTTCTTATGATCATGCATCAAATTAAATACATTTGCCGAAATGCTTGCGCTTTGGACGGGTTTGTACTAGAATACCATTAAGCCAATAAGGCAATAATGATCATTATTCATAAGGAGGATTTTATTATGGCATACGTTATTTCTGATTCATGCGTTAGCTGTGGTACATGTGCAGGCGAGTGTCCTGTAGGAGCAATCTCTGCAGGTGCTTCTCAGTACGAGATCGATGCAAATAGTTGTGTTGATTGTGGTACATGTGCTGGTGTTTGCCCAACTGGAGCAATCGCTCAGGGCTAATCACATAATAAAACGAAACGAAGAGCTGTCTCTTAAACCACGGAGGCAGCTCTTTTTCGATTATAGAAAGAGAGGAATAACATGGCTACATTAGGAAATCCTAAGAATACTATTGCAGTATTGCAGAAATACCAGTTTAATTTTCAGAAAAAATTTGGACAGAATTTTTTGATTGATACAGGAATTTTAGAGGAAATTATAGAAGCTGCGCAGATCACAAAGGATGATTTTGTGCTGGAAATCGGTCCGGGAATCGGAACCATGACACAATATCTCTGTGAGGCGGCACGCGCGGTAGTGGCAGTGGAAATAGATACCAATCTGATTCCGATTCTAAAAGATACGCTTGCGGAATATAATAATGTGGATGTATTGAATGAAGATATTTTAAAAGTAAATATTTCAAAACTTGCGGAAGAAAAAAATAACGGGAAACCGATCAAGGTCGTTGCAAATCTTCCGTATTACATTACGACTCCGATCATCATGGGATTGTTTGAAAGCCATGTGCCGATCGACAGTATCACGATCATGGTACAGAAAGAAGTAGCGGATCGTATGCAGGAAGGACCGGGAAGCAAGGAATATGGCGCACTTTCCCTGGCGGTGCAATATTACGCAAAACCGGAAATCGTAGTCAATGTTCCACCGAGCTGTTTTATGCCACAGCCGAAAGTCGGCAGTGCCGTGATCCGTCTGACACGTCATAGTGAACCGCCGGTTACCGTAAAAAGCGAAAAACTGCTGTTTCAGGTGATCCGGGCATCGTTCAATCAGCGCAGGAAAACACTGGCAAACGGGCTTGCCAATTATGGTGCATTCGGTCTTCCGAAAGAAGAACTGCAGGCATGTATTGAGGAACTTGGCGTACCGGTTAATATTCGTGGAGAGGCACTTTCTTTAGAGCAGTTTGCACAGCTCTCCAATATTATTTATGATCACAGGAGTGCTGTATAAAAACAGCGCGGGCAGTCCATACTATCATCAAAGACCATAAAACGAAATGATGATGGAGGTAAGCCAAATGAGAAAACAACAGTATATAGCCACTGTCGCGTGTCTGGTAGCGGGAGTGATTGGATTTGTCAGTGTATATGCCACGGATAAAGGAAAAGAACGCAGGGAAGCAGAACAGGAAATTGCGGCACAGACCCAGCAGGAGGCACCGGCTTCCTATGAAGTGAAACCGGAAATAAGTGTGGAAGATGCAACGAAAAAAGCGGAAGAACAGGCGTTAAAGCTGGCAGAGCAGGAAAAAATGAAACAGGAAGAAACACAGCAGGAGGAAGAGAAGAAACAGGACGAAGAAAAAACAGTAGAGACAGCAGCCACCGTGACACAGCATTTTGACAAGAGTTCTGCGGTCTGGCCAATTGAGGGAGATGTTCTTCTGGATTACAGCATGGATTCCACCATTTATTTTCCCACGTTAGAGCAGTACCGATGCAATCCTGCCATGGTGATCAGTGGCAATGTCAATGATAAAGTGTTTGCAATGGCAACGGGAAAAATAACGGATATTCAGGAAAATGAAGAAACCGGATGTACGGTGATACAGGATCTGGGTGACGGATATGCTGCGGTTTACGGACAGTTGAAGGAACTGAATTTTGCAAAAGGGGATACGCCGGAAGCTGGTCAGGTGCTGGGATATGTCAGTGAGCCGACAAAATATTATACAACCGAAGGCAGTAACGTCTATTTTCAGCTGAAAAAAGATGGAAAAGCTGTGGATCCGAAAGAATATCTTCCGCAGATGGCGATGGATACGCTGGATTGACATTCATAGTTTTTTCTAATACAATAAAATGTAAACGGTTTTGGAGCTTTATGCGAAAAAACCGTACATAATCAAGAGGTATCTCAGCTTAAGAGGGATAAAATATGGAATTTAACCAGTACAATACAACCGTACAACAGTGGATTCATACAGTTCTGGAAAATCGGGAAACCAATGCGGACGTGGTGTTGGAATGCTGTCGGGATATCATAGCGTATGGACGGGAAACAGATGATCCAAAGCTGATGGGATTCGGTTTCTTTTATGGTGGGGAAATCTATTATGAATTAAATGACGGAGCACATTTTTTCCATATGATGACAGAGGCACTGACGTATCTGGATCGTGCAGAGGAATGGGAACTTGTGGTGCGTTGTTACAATTTTCTGGGAATCGCATCCATGAGCAGAGGAAATCCATCGCTTGCGCTTGACTATTATATGAATGGTCTTAAGGACAGTGATACATATGATCTTCCAATGCAAAAGATTATGATTCTGATCAATATGGGGTTATTGTATCTGGAGTGTGGGCATTATGTAGATTCCGAGAATTCTTTTTTAGAAGCTTATCAGATTTTGCAGACGAAACAGAAGGATGAAAAGTATAATTTTTATATGTATGCTTTTTATGGAAATATGGCAGAATGTCTGATCCTGCAGGATCGTCTGGAGGAAGCAAAACCATATCTGGAGTATCTGCATAAAGATGGCTGGGAACAGGTTGCCCTTACAGACCGGCTGTTTATCGACATCGTGGATGTAATTTATTATCACAAGATGGGAGATGTACAGAAGCGGAATGAGAGTATTCAGATGATCCATCAGAATCTTCCGGATAATCTGACGGTGCTGGACTTTTTTTCGGATTATTACCGTTGCTGTCTGGTGTTGCTGGAAACGGACCAGGATGAATCGTTCTGGCGTATCATTGAAGTAATCGAACCACAGGTGGTGAATTTTAAGATCATTAATCTGCAGCTGAAAGTTCTGTCCCTGAAGATGAAATTTTACCGGAAGCATAACCAGAATGCGGAATATCTGCAGGCGGCAGGGCTTTACTATGAATTGTCTGAACGGAACGAAGCAGTGACGCGCAACATGCTTTCAAGTATGATTACGTTGCGCAAAAATCTGGAGAATATGCGCAAAGCCAGAATGAAAGCGGAACGAAAGAATATGGTATTACAGGAGCGTTCCGAGCAGGACCCGCTGACGCGTATGGCAAACCGGTTCCGTCTGAATGATTATGCGGAAGAAGTGTTTACCTATTCGCAGGAGAATGATATTCCGGTTGCGATGGAAATACTCGATATTGATTATTTTAAGGAATATAATGATAATTACGGACATCAGGAAGGAGACCGGTGTCTGGTAAGTATCGCAAATACAATCCGTAATTTGGTGGAGGAAGCGGAAGGATTCTGTGCACGGTATGGAGGGGATGAATTTGTTATTATCTATGCGAATGTGACACGGGAACAGGCTGTTTCCTTTGCAGAAGAGTTGCGCAGACGTGTACTTGCATTAGAAATGGAACATCGGTTTTCCAAGGCACTTCCGGTAGTGACGATTTCGCAGGGAATCTGTTGGGGAATCCCGCGCAAGGGAAACCGCAGCTGGGATTTTTTGCATGCAGCAGATAATATGCTTTACCGGGTGAAGAAATTCAGCCGGAACAATTATTGTGTAGGGGGGCTTGATGAAACTGAAGACTTGACCATGGGAACCGCATTGTAACGGCATGGCAGTCGAAACCTGGCAAAAAGAAAAGGATGAAAATGGAAACAGTTAAATTTGAAGAATTAGGGTTATATCCGCAGCTTCTGCGGGCAATCAAAGAGATGGGATTTGAAGAGGCAACACCTATCCAGTCACAGGCGATTCCGGTTGTGATGAGTGGGGTAGATGTGATTGGTCAGGCACAGACCGGAACCGGAAAGACAGCTTCTTTCGGAATCCCTCTTTTGATGAAAGTGGACCCAAATAATAAAAAAACGCAGGCAATCGTACTTTCTCCGACAAGAGAACTGGCCATCCAGAGCGCGGAAGAAATCCGGAAACTTGCAAAATATATGCATGGGATCAAAGTGCTTCCCATTTATGGAGGGCAGGATATTTCCCGTCAGATCAAGGCATTAAAAGGTGGGGCAACCATCATCATCGGAACACCGGGGCGTGTGATGGATCATCTGCGCCGCAAAACCATTCGCTGTGATTATATTAACACGATTGTGCTGGATGAAGCGGATGAGATGCTTAATATGGGATTCCGCGAGGATATAGAAACAATTTTATCCTATATCCCGGATGAAGACCGGCAGACTGTACTTTTTTCGGCAACTATGCCAAAGCCGATTCTGGAAATCACAAGAAAATTCCAGCATGATGCGACTACGATCAAGGTGACGAAGAAAGAACTGACGGTTCCGAATATTGACCAGTATTATTATGATGTGCGCAGAAATGATAAGATGGAAGTGCTGACACGCCTGCTGGATTATTATAATCCAAAGCTTTCGCTGGTATTTTGTAATACCAAGCGCATGGTGGATGAACTTGCATCGGAGTTACAGGGACGCGGCTATGCAGCCGAGGGGATTCACGGCGATATGAAACAGGTGCAGCGTGACCGTGTGATGAAAAATTTTCGAAATGGGAAAACAGATATCCTGATTGCAACCGATGTCGCAGCGCGTGGAATTGATGTGGATGATGTTGAAGCAGTATTCAACTATGATCTGCCACAGGACAATGAATATTATGTGCACCGGATCGGAAGAACTGGACGCGCCGGCCGTACCGGAAAAGCGTTTAATTTCGTTAAGGGCAAGGAAGTATACAAACTCAAAGAGATCCAGCGCTATTGCAAGACAAAGATCAAGGCGCAGCCAATCCCATCTTCGGATGATGTGGCAGCGATCAAGGCAGATAAGATTCTTGACGGGATCGGACAGATTATCGAGGACGGAGATCTGCGCGATATGATCGAACTGATTGAGCAGCAGGTGAACAACTCTGATTATACCGCGATGGATATTGCAGCTGCGTTTTTAAAACAGGCAATCGGCGGAGTGGAATTATCAAAGGAGGATCATGAATTTGATGATGCGTTAGCAGGAGATACCGGAGCCGAGGAAGGGATGGTACGTCTGTTCGTTAACATCGGAAAGAGCCAGCGGATCCGCCCGGGAGATATTCTCGGGGCTGTAGCCGGAGAGGCAAAGATTCCGGGCAAACTTGTGGGGGCAATTGACATGTATGATAATTACACATTTGTCGAGGTGCCACAGGAGTATGGAAAAGATGTATTAAAAGCCATGAAAAATGTAAAGATCAAAGGAAAGTCGGTCAACGTGGAGCCGGCAAATGCACGATAGAGGATAAGACCGTTTTTGGGGATATTTACTATGGGGGAAGCTGCAAATGGCAAAGATGCCATGGATCAGATCGAAAAGCTTCAGCCACAGATTGTTATCAGTGACGTTGTAATGCCGCTGATGGACGGTGTCGATTTTACGGTGGCGGTACATCACCGCTATCCGCACATCCAGATGATCATTCTCAGTGGATACGATAATTTTGAATATGTAAAGCAGACGCTCATGCAAGGGGTGGTGGATTATATCTTAAAGCCAACCCTCACACCGCATGAGCTTCTTGGCGTGCTTCAAAAAGCGGCAGCGCGGATTCCCGGCTGGCATCCGGATCATGCAATGACCGGGGAAACCGCGGAGGAACTGCTCAAAGAATTGCTGCTCGGGGAAACAAAAACAGGAGAAGAACTGCAAAAGGTATTTGCCGCATCCTATTACTGCATGTATGCGGTTACGATTGCGCATGGGAGTGAACGGGCGGCAGAAACAGCAGAACTTCTATGCGAAAAAATACAGCGTGCCAAAAATGAATTTTCCGGAGTACTCATCTGTTCTCTTCCGACGGGCATCCTCTTCCTTGTTCTGCAGAAAAGTTTTGCAAACGGAATTGTGGGGGCTGTCAAAGGATAAGACGACATGCCAGATACCGTGGGTTTTCAGGATTTCAGAGAAATCGGAAACCCACGGTTTTTGCATTTAGAAGAAATATCAGATATGTAAGTAGTAAATAAAACTACGTATAAAAGAAATGAAAACAAATACATGTTGACAAAGAAACCACATTACCATATACTGAAAATTGTTTGATAGTCAAACAATTTTGAAATATGGAGGAAACGTACATGATAAGCACATATACATCAAAGTTGAAACAACTGCAGATTGGGGATCTGATTGCAAAAATTCCGATTATCCAGGGTGGCATGGGGGTAGGAATCAGCAGAAGTCATCTAGCGGGAGCGGTGGCAAAGGAGGGTGGTGTCGGTATCATTTCTACTGCGCAGATCGGCTACGATGAAGAAGGCTTCGAGAATGATCAGGCAGGCTGTAACTTAAAAGCCATCAAAAAACATATCCGGAAAGCAAAGGAGCTTGCCTGTGGAAACGGACTTGTGGGTGTCAATATTATGGTTGCATTAAAGCATTACAAAGAGCATGTCCAGGCAGCAGTTGCGGCAGGGGCAGATGTGATTATCAGTGGAGCCGGGCTTCCCATGAATCTGCCGGAGCTTGTCAGCAGAACCTGCCGGACAAAGATAGCTCCGATTGTATCCTCGAAGCGTGCAACCCAGCTGATATTGAAGATGTGGGCGCACCGCTATGACCGCACGGCGGACTTTATTGTAGTGGAGGGACCGAAAGCCGGCGGGCATCTGGGGTTTTCCAATGAACAGCTGGCACATATGGATGCCATTAATTTTGACGGAGAGATCCGGCAGATTATCGACTGCAAAAAGGAATACGAACAGCGGTATCAGAAAAATATTCCGGTCATTGTGGCCGGCGGGATATTTGATCAGAAAGATATTTCGCATGCGCTGGATCTCGGCGCGGATGGTGTGCAGATTGCCAGCCGCTTTGTCGCAACCGAAGAATGTGATGCATCGGAGGCATACAAGGAGGCGTATATTCACGCCAGTGAGGAAAATATCGAGATTATCCAAAGCCCGGTCGGTATGCCGGGACGTGCATTGCGCAATAAGTTTATCGATCGTGTAAAGCGCGCAAAGCTGCCAGTCAGTAAATGTTACAACTGTCTGGAAAAATGCAGTCCGCAGAAAGTTCCTTACTGTATTACGAAAGCGTTGATCGATGCCGTGCGCGGGGATGTGGAAAACGGTCTGGTATTCTGTGGGGCGAATACGGGGCGGATTCACGAGATCACTACGGTACATCATTTGATGCAGGAGCTGGCTGGAGATCTACAATAAAAATGGTTTGTGTGATTTTCCCTTGGAATCAAAGAATTCCTGTAGTAAAATAGGAAGAAAAGCAGTAATGCAGATACGGGAAAACATGAAAGAAGGAGAACACGCAGCATGACAGTGGCCGCACACGGTGGGGATATTTATCAAAATCAGATCACATATGATTTTTCTGTAAATACCAATCCGCTGCCGCTGCCGGAGATATTGCAGAAACGGATGGCGGAAGCGGCTGTTCACAGCAACCGTTATCCACAGTATGACAATGTGCTGTTGCGGGAACGGCTTGCAGCACTTTATGGTTTTTCAACAGAAGAAGTAGTGTGTGGCAACGGAGCATCCGAATTATTTGTTGCGATTGTGCATGCACTGCGCCCGAAGCGGGTGGGCATTTTGGCTCCTTCTTTTTCGGGATATGCCTGGGCAGCTCAGACAGTGGGAGCCGAGATATGCAGTATTCCGTTGCGGGAAGAAAATAATTTTGTCATGGACATGGCACAGATGGAGTCATTGTGCAGGCAGCTGGATGGAAATAGCTTATTATTTTTGGCGAATCCAGCGAATCCGGCGGGAAACAAAATGGAAGCGTCTCTTTTGGAGACGCTTCTTGACGTGTGTGAAAAGAAACAAATTACTGTGGTGCTGGATGAATGTTTCATTGCATTCACGGGGACGGAAGGATATGTTTCCTGGATCCGGAAATATCCGCATCTGATTGTCGTTCGGGCATATACAAAGATCTATGCGATTCCGGGAATCCGGCTGGGGTATCTGCTGGCGCAGAAAGATATCTGTGAAAAAATTGCGCATCAGCTGCCGGAGTGGAATGTATCTGTGGTTGCGCAGCGGATCGGCATGGACATTCTGAATGATTCGCTTCCTGGTTGGAGTCGTAGAAAGTATCTGAAGGATACGATTGAGCTGATTCAGGAAGAAAAGCGCTTTTTAAAACACGAGTTAACAAAAATATTTGGAGATCAAATGAAAATTTTTCCTTCTGAAGCTAATTTTTTGTTGCTGAAAACACAAATTCCACTGTACAGATTATTGCTGGAAAGAGGAATTCTGATCCGAAACTGCGCAAACTATACAGGACTGGGACAGGACTTTTACAGAATTGCCGTAAAAGGTCATCCGGAAAATGTACAACTGATTGAGGCATTGCTGGATATAAAGAAGAAAGGGGAAGAAAAACGTTATGGAAAACATTGAATATGTTCTTCCGGGAGAGATTGAAAAACGAAGTTTTGCCATCATAGGGGAAGAACTAAAGGAGCGTGGTATCGTGCTTCCGCCGGAACAGGAGCCGGTGACAAAGCGCGTGATCCATACAAGTGCGGATTTTGATTATGCAAAGACGATGACGTATTCTCCCCATGCCGTGCAGATTGCCAAAGAACTGATTGCAGGTGGCGCTGACATTGTCACGGATACCAATATGGCGCTTGCAGGCATCAACAAAAAACGGTTAGGGGAATTTGGAGGAACGGTGCATTGTTTTATGGCAGATGAGGATGTGGCGCGGGAGGCAAAGACGCGGCAGGTGACACGTGCGACGGTCAGCATGGAACATGCAGCAAATATTGACAAACCTGTAATTTTTGCCGTGGGAAATGCGCCGACGGCATTGATTTCGCTCTATGAACTGATGCAGAAAAGTGATTGGCGTCCTGCATTTATTATTGGAGTTCCGGTGGGATTTGTAAATGTAGAGGCGGCAAAAGAACTGATTTTAAAAACCGATGTGCCGCATATTGTCAACCGCGGTAGAAAAGGCGGCAGCAATGTAGCGGCAGCAATCGTAAACGCACTGTTATATCAGATCCGGCCGGTATAAAGGAAAGAAGGAGGCGTATCTGGTGTGAGGTACGGATTTACAACCGGCAGCTGTGCTGCCGCTGCTGCAAAGGCTGCGGCATATATGCTTCTGACGGGAAAAATAAAAAACTGTATAACGATTGAGACCCCAAAAGGAATCCCATACACCGCGGAAGTGACGGATATCGTGCGCGGGGAATCTCAGGTTTCCTGCGCTGTGGTCAAGGATGGCGGCGATGATCCGGATGTGACCAGCGGAAGTAAAATCTGTGCCACGGTCACCGCGGACAACCGTGGGGATGGAGAAAAAGAACTTCTGCAGATTGACGGAGGAAAGGGTGTGGGCCGTGTGACGAGACCCGGACTGGATCAGCCCGTAGGCAATGCCGCAATCAATCATGTGCCGCGGGAAATGATCACCCGGGAAGTGCAGGAAGTGTGCCGGCTCTGTGATTTTCACGGAACGCTGCATATTCTGATTTCCGTGCCGGATGGGGAAGCACTTGCAGAGCGTACGTTTAATCCAAGACTGGGGATTGTCGGGGGAATCTCAATACTGGGGACGACAGGAATTGTGGAACCGATGAGCAGTCAGGCACTTAAGGAGACAATTCGTGTGGAACTCCGCCAGCAGCGTGCAGAAGGGCAGACCATTGCGGCAGTTTCACCGGGAAATTATGGACTGGATTTCATGCAGCAGACCTATGGATATGATCTTGACCGCAGTGTGAAATGCAGTAATTTTATCGGTGAGACGATCGATATGGCGGCGGAACTGGGATTTTGTGCAATGCTTCTGACCGGACATATTGGAAAACTAATTAAGGTGGCGGGAGGCATTATGAACACCCATTCCCATGAGGGAGATTGTCGGATGGAACTTTTAGCGGCAGCCGGCATCCGTGAAAATGTATCTTTAGAATGTTTAAAGAAGATTTTAGATTGCGTCACAACCGAGGAAGCACTTGCGTTTATTGATGCCGAAGGTAAAAAAGAAGATGTTATGGAAGATATCATGGAAAAAATTGATTTCTATCTGAAAAAACGTGCGGCCGGTCGGTTACAGATTGCGTGTATTGTCTATTCCAATACCTACGGGCTGCTTGGGATGACTGCAAAAGCAGAAGAATTACTCAGGAGGTTGCTATGATTTATTTTGTCGGAGCAGGAAGCGGAGCACCGGATCTGATTACTGTGCGGGGAATGCGTCTGCTGCAGAAAGCAGATGTCATCATCTATGCCGGTTCGCTGGTCAATCCACAGCTTCTCGATTATGCAAAAGAGGGCTGTGAGATTCATAACAGCGCCAAAATGACACTTGAAGAGGTTATTTCGGTGATGGAACAGGCAGAAAAAAATAATTTAATCACGATTCGACTTCATACGGGAGAACCCAGTATATACGGAGCGGTGCGGGAACAGATGGATATTCTCGATCAGAAGGGGATTGCGTATGAGAGTTGTCCGGGTGTGAGTGCCTGTTTTGGAGCAGCGGCATCGCTGAATCTGGAATATACCCTTCCGGATGTGTCACAGTCACTGATCATCACCCGGATGGCCGGAAGGACGGCGGTACCGGAAAAGGAGAGTATTGAGAGTTTTGCCGCACACCATGCTTCCATGGCAATTTATCTGAGTACCGGAATGCTGGAGGAATTATCACGGCGCCTTGTAAATGGTGGATATGAGCCGGATACACCTGCGGCACTGGTGTACAAGGCAACCTGGCCGGACGAGGAAGCATATATCTGCACCGTGCGGGAGCTGGCGGCGGTGGCAAAGAAACATAATATTACAAAAACCGCTCTGGTGCTGGTCGGAGATGTAATATCAAATCAGCATTATACGCGCTCCAGACTCTACGCGCCGGATTTTACAACCGAATTCCGCAAGGCGAAAACCCAAAACACTGTAGAAAATGAGGGAGTAATGTGTAACATCCATGCGGGAAAGGAGTTACCGGAATGATCCTGTATATGACCTGGTTTTCGGAACGTGGAAGAGAGCTTGCGGCACGAATTACAGAACTTTCACTTTCTGTTTCGTATGGATTTTGGCAGAGCCGTTACGGTGGTCACCCTGCGGTTTCAAAGATACAGATAAGAGAAAGAGGAAACCGGTCACTTCCGGATTTTCTGGAGGAGGCTTTTGCACAACAGTTTCCCGTGATTTTCATTGGAGCTCTCGGGATTACCGTACGGGCCATCGCACCTTTGATCCGCCACAAAACCGTGGACAGTCCGGTACTGGTGCTGGATGAGGCCGGACAGTTTGTGATTCCGGTGCTGTCCGGACATCTGGGTGGTGCCAATGAACTGGCGCAGCAGATCGCAGAATCATTGCATTCCGCTGCGGTTGTGACGACGGCAACAGACGTGAATGGGCTTTTTGCCGTTGATGTGTTTGCAAGAAAAAATGGCCTGCGGGTGTGTAACCCCGAAGCGATCCGGCATGTGTCTGGAAAACTGTTACAGGGTGAAATCATTGTGATGGCGGTAGATCCGGCATGCATGTCCCCGGAGGAGATGGCAGAATTACAGCCGCCAAAGGAAGTAAAGCTGATTTCGTGGAACGAAGCACAGGCGGAACATGCTGTGGATGTGTGGATTACAAAAAAAGAGCCACGGGAAGACCGTAAAACGCTTGTTTTAGCTCCGAAAACAGCCGTACTTGGCATGGGATGCAGAAAAAATAAAAGTTATAACGAGATAAAACAAATGATAAAAACATTGGTGGATAGCAGAAAAATAGACCTGGATGATATCTATGCCCTGGCATCGGTTGATGTGAAGGAAAAAGAACCCGGTCTGCAGGAACTGGCACAGCATTTGCGGGTACCGTTTGTCGTTTTTTCTGCCGGAGAACTGAAAAAAGTGCCGGGTGATTTCACCGCATCCGCGTTTGTATCCCGAACCGTGGGAGTGGATAACGTATGTGAGCGTGCTGCGGTCGCTGCAGCAGACGGAGGTAGTTTGCTGATACATAAGCAGGCTATGGATGGCGTGACAATTGCCGTGGCAAAACGGGAGAAAATCGTATTGCAGTTTGTGTGAAACGAAAGGAAGGAGAAAGAAATGAAACACCGGATTTATGTGGTCGGTATGGGACCGGGACAGGAAAATATGATGACGCAGGAAGCCATGCAGGTGCTGGAAGCCAGTGATGTGATCATCGGTTATACCGTATATCTGAAATTGCTTGGGGAACGGTTCGGGTGCAAAGAATTATTGTCTACACCGATGCGGCAGGAGCGGGAACGCTGCCAGATGTGTTTCGAGAAGGCAAGAGAAGGCAAAAAAGTGGCATTGATCTGCAGCGGGGATGCCGGAATTTACGGGATGGCATCCCTGATGCTGGAAATCGGAAAATTATATGATGATTGTATCATTGAAGTAATTCCCGGAATAACAGCAGCAAGCAGCGGTGCGGCAGTGCTTGGGGCTCCTCTCAACCATGATTTTTGCGTGATCAGCCTGAGTGATCTTCTCACCCCGTGGGAGAGGATTAAAAAACGGCTGATTGCAGCGGCAGAGGGATATTTTGCAATGGCAATTTATAATCCGTCGAGCCATAAACGGGCAGACTATCTGGAGCGTGCCTGCAGAATTCTGATGGAACACGGGGTGGAACCGGAGCGTGCCTGTGGGTATGTGGAAAATATCGGACGCGATGATACGCATGCCGTAACCCTTCCCATGGAGGAACTGGTGCATACACCGGTGAACATGTTTACCACGGTATTTATCGGGAATTCCCAGACAAAAATTATTGATGGAAAGCTTGTGACACCGAGAGGATACCATATATAGCAGCAGAAAACGGGGAAGAGGAATAAGATGGCAGAGAAAGTGTTAATTTATGCGGGAACAACGGAAGGTCGTCTTCTCGCACAGGAACTTTCACGGGCACATATTGCCTGTGATGTGCATGTAGCAACCGAATACGGTCAGATGGTCATGCCGGAACTTGCCGGTGTGAAGGTCTGTGTAGGAAGACTGGACGTAGAGGAAATGCGCGCCCTGCTGAAAAAAAACGGACAGAACAACTATGCGGCAGTCGTGGATGCTACGCATCCGTTTGCCACAGAAGTGTCTGCCAACATCCGGGAGAGTACAAAAGGAAGTGGAATTCCATATCTGCGGCTCCAGCGGCGAATGGACGATGGAATCTGTAGCATACCGGAAAACGAAGGCATGAAAGAGCGCGCTGGAACCGTGCATGTGTTTGCCGATTATGAAAGCTGTGTCCAGGCACTTACGGACACATCCGGAAACATTCTTCTGACAACCGGAAGCAAAGAGCTGGCGGTATTTGCACCCCTGAAGGAGCGTTTGTTTGTGCGTGTGCTTCCCGGATTGGAGAGTATCGGTCTCTGTGAAAAGGCGGGTATCCGCGGAAAGCAGATTCTTGCGATGCAGGGCCCGTTTTCGGAGGAAATGAATCTGGCAATGATCCATCAGTTTTCGATCCGCTATCTGGTTACAAAAGCCAGCGGTGCGCACAGCGGATTTCAGGAAAAACTTGCGGCAGCGCAGAAAGCAGGTATTACGGCATGCGTGATCGGGAAACAGGAACAGGAACAGGAACAGCCTTTCGTGAAGCAGTTCTATGTGGTCGAGAATTTGCAGGCCGCGCCTTTGAAAATTGAGCGGTTCGGAAATCTCGACGATGCAATGTCGCAGTATCAGGCACTTCCCAGCCATTACATGAAAGCTCTGGGCGTGGAGAAAAATCCTGATCCGCTGCCGGGTTCACTGGATATTTTGCAATGCAAGAACGGCATTGACACCATCGTAGAGGACTATAAAACGGTTCCGGGCTGGGATAACCCGTATATCCAGAATCATGTTGTCCAGCCGTTACAGGGGGCCTTAGCCGTGCAGGATGTGGAACTGTCCTATGAATTGCCGGATGCCTATTTCCATATCCAGACCTGTGAGGATGGCTTTGACTATACCTTATATAATAAGGACTTCACAGAGCGGGATGGCGGTGTCCTTGAAACAGATGGAGATAAGTCTGTGCAGGAGACGATGACGGAGCTGTTGGCAGAGTTCGGCTGCGATGCAGTAGAGGGCAGGGTCATGGACGCGGCAGAACTGCGGGAACAGGCTGATACGGTGGCAGAACA
>OHHC01000205.1_pt1 | contig 29184 bp, 28 predicted proteins | sample 1606381 | NCBI WGS metagenome assembly OHHC01 (sample SAMEA3879581, study PRJEB24766) | human gut metagenome | biome: human-associated habitat; feature: feces | place: USA | collected 1985/1987 | reverse complement strand
CTGGCGATGGGCGCGCGCATCATAGGTGGCGAGCTTGCCAGGGGAATAGTAAAGGCATTTCTTGAGACTGACTTTTCCAACGGAAAAAGGCACATTGACAGGATAAACAAAATAACGGAATTGGAAAGAGCGAAATAAAATCGCGTTGGATTTTTGATTCAATATACTAACCTATAAACCGAAAGGAGCAATACACAAAAATGGGTAAACTCGTCGTAATCGACCACCCTCTGGTACAGCATAAGCTGACCCTGCTCAGGGATAAGACCACCGGCACCAAGGAGTTCCGCGCTCTGGTAGAGGAGCTGGCTACCCTGCTGGCCTATGAAGCGACCCGTGACCTTCAGCTGGAGGACGCTACGGTAGAAACTCCCGTAGCTACAGCCCATACCAAGGTACTGGCCGGCAAGAAGCTGGCAATAGTTCCCATACTGCGCGCAGGCTTGGGAATGGTAGACGGCATGATGAACCTCATACCCGCCGCCAAGGTAGGCCACATAGGCCTTTACCGGGACCCCGAGACGCTTCTGCCCGTGGACTACTACTGCAAGCTGCCCTCCGATATTTCCGAAAGGGATATCATTATAGTAGACCCCATGCTGGCTACCGGCGGCAGCGCCATTGATGCCATCACCCAGATCAAGAAGCACGGCGCAAAGCGCATCAAGTTCATCGGTCTGCTGGGCGCACCGGAGGGCATCAAGGCTCTGCACGAGGCACACCCCGATGTGGACATTTATCTGGGCGCACAGGACGACCGCCTGAACGAGAATGGCTACATCGTGCCCGGTCTGGGCGATGCAGGCGACCGTATCTACGGCACCAAGTAAAACATATCTATAAAAAACAATGCCGGAGCATCAGCGCTCCGGCATTGTTTTTTATCTTACATCTCGCTGCTGCGCAGAAAACGCACCAGCAGGGGCAGCTCGTACAGCAGCATCAGCAGCCAGCCCACGGCGTAGCTGAAGGGCAAGGCTTCGATGTCCATCTTCATCACCAGCACAAACAGGGCGGCGGCAGCCACACGACCGCCCATGTTCAGCATACTGCTGTTCAGGGTGACCTTCAAATCGCCCATGCCCCGGAAAAAGCCCTGAATGCCGTTGGTGGCGGCGGGCATCAGATAAAACAGCGAGATGGTGCGCAAGAACCGCACGCCAAGGTCCACCACAGCAGGGTCGGCGGCAAACAGCCGGATGATGGGCTCGGCAAACAGCAGGCAGACACCGGTAAGTAACAGCGCATAGACGAATTCGATGCGCATACCGCAGTGGTAGCCCTGCCGTACCCGGTCGGTCTTGCCTGCGCCCCGGTTCTGCGCCATCAGGGTGGTCATGGCGTGGCCAATGTTCTGCTGCGGGGTGTAGGCGAAGTCGTCGATGCGGGAGGCGGCGGTAAAGGCCGCCATGGCGTTGACGCCCATGGTGTTTACGATGGCCTGCACCGCAATTTTGCCCAGCTGCACCGTGGCCTGCTGCATCGCGCTGGCCCAGCCGTAGCTCACGGTCTTGCGCAGCAGCTTGCCGTCATACACCAGCCACCGCCTGCCCAGCTGTAAGATTGGTACCTTATAGCGGATGTACACCACGCACAGCAGGCAGCAGGCGGCCTCGCTGAGCACGGTGGAAAGAGCGCAGCCCTCGCTGCCCCAGCCCAGCGCCTCCACAAAAAACAGGTCGCCGCCAATGTTCAGCACCGCACTGATCATCAAAAAATACAGTGCGCTCTTGCTGTCGCCCAGCGCACGCATGGTGGCGGCAAGGAAATTATAGAAGAAGGTGAAGATCAGTCCCGCAAACACGATGCGCAGATAATTCACCGCAATGGGCAGAATAGCCGCAGGCACCTGCAGCAGCCGCAGCAGCGGGTCTGCCAGCAGCACGCACAGGGCAGAGAAGGTCAAAGAGAACACCGTGCCCGCAATGGCAGTGGTGGATACCTGCCGCTCCACCAGCTTGGTGTCCCCCGCGCCAAAGGCGGTGCTGACCAGAATGCCCGCGCCCAGACACATCCCGTTGATGAACAGGATGGCAAGGGTCATCAGGGGGTTCGAGGTGCCCACGGCAGCCAGTGCATCCTCGCCCACAAACTTGCCCACGATGATACTGTCGGCGGCGTTGTAGGTAAGCTGGAACAGGTTGCCCAGCACCAGCGGAATGGTAAATTTGATCAGCAACGGCGTAATAGCGCCGCTGGTCATGTCCTTGGTCATGAAAAACGTCCTTCTTTCCTATTGATAGAAGCGGCCGCTTATACGATGCTGGCGCGTCCGCTGAAAATGGCCAGCGCCGCGCGGCTGTTGCAGTTGGCCAGCAGCTGGGCGGCGGCGTGCAGGGCAGCACCGGCGCTGACCGAAGCGGGAATGGCATCGGTGCGCAGCACCTGCTGGGCAGCCCGCTGGGCGTCCCGGCTGGCCACGGCAGAAACGTTATCCACCACATAGCTGTTGTAGTTTTCCGGCACGATGCCGTAGCCGATATCCGGGATGCCGTGGGGGCCGGTAAGCCCGCCGCCCAGCACCTGATTTTCATACGGCTCCACCGCCACGATGCGCACATCGTTCGTCCATGCCTTGATGGTCTCGCCCACGCCGGTCACTGTGCCGGCGCTGCCCACCCCGATGGTAATGGCGTCCACAAGGCTCTGGTTCTGCCGTGCAATGCTTTGCACGATGGCAGGGCCGGTGACCCGGCGGTGGTACTCCGGGTTGTCGTCGTTGGCAAGCCAGTTCATATAGTACCAGCCGTTCGCGGCGGCGGTCTGCGCCGCCAGTGCCCGTGCCCCGGCCAGACCGCTGCGGGCAGGGCTGTGCCGGATCTGTGCACCCAGCCGCAGCAGGTATTCCTGCCGCAGGGCAGGGGCATCCTCCGGCATCACCAGCACGATGGGGTGCCCGGCGGTCAGGCTGGCCAGCGTCAGGGCGGTGGCAAAGGGGCCGGAGGCCGCCTCGATGATGGGCTGCCCCGGGGCAAGCTGCTTTTTTTCAATGGCAAGGGCCAGCATCCCCTCGGCAAGGCCGTCCCGGGCGGTGCCGGTGGGGCCGTTAAAATCCAGATACGCGTACAGATGCCCCTTCAGCCCGCAGGCGGCGGCATAGCCCCGCAGCTCCACAATGGGGCAGGCAGTGGTAAGGGTCTGGTAAAAATTAGAGTAGATCGGCACAAGGGCACTCCTTTCTCTTGGGATACAACACTATTATCCTAACGCAAAGCCCCCGGCTGCGTCAAGATGCCTTTTGGCAAAAACAGCGAATTTTGGGCAGATATTTCAGAAAAAACTCCAAAATCCCCTTGACAAGGGGCAGGGGTTCTGGTATACTCCATCCGTAAAGCAAAAAAACTTTACAACACAGCAAGCACAGACAGCAGAGCACCGGGGGTCAACAGCAATGGCAAAAGATCTGGAAATGGGGTATCTGCTGGATTTTTATGGCGAGGTGCTTACCCAGAAGCAGCGCGAGATGCTGCGCCAGTATTACAACGATGATCTTTCGCTGAGCGAGATCGGCGAAAACTTCGGCATCACCCGGCAGGGCGCACGGGACGCCATCAAGCACGGCGAGACCACCCTGAAGGAACTGGAAGAAAAGGTAGGCTTTGCAGCCCGCTACCGGCGGGTACAGCAGAAGCTGGAACAGCTGGAACAGCTGGTCATTGACACCCGGTTCGAGTGCACCGGCCCCCGCGCCAATATCACCACCACGGAATATGTGGAAACGCTGACAAAAATGCTGGAGATCATCCGCTCGATGGATGAAGCAAACGAAAGCTGATCGAATTTTGAAAGGAGCACCGCACAATGGCATTTGAATCCCTGACCGACCGCCTTGCCGGTGTATTCAAAAAGCTGCGCGGTCACGGTAAGCTGACCGAGGCAGATATTAAAGCCGCCATGCGCGAGGTGCGGATGGCTTTGCTGGAAGCCGATGTCAACTACAAGGTTGCCAAGGACTTCTGCGCAAAGGTGTCCGAGCGCGCCATGGGTCAGGAGGTCATGGAAAGCCTGACCCCCGCCCAGCAGGTGGTCAAGATCGTCAATGAGGAGCTGGTAGCCCTCATGGGCGGCAGCGAAGCCGCCCGCCTGAACATCAAGAACAAGGGCCAGACGGTCATCATGCTCTGCGGCCTGCAGGGCAATGGTAAAACCACCCATGCGGCAAAGCTTGCCAAGTTTTATATCAAGCAGGGCCGCCGCCCCATGCTGGTAGCCTGCGATATCTACCGCCCTGCGGCTATCGACCAGCTGCAGGTGGTGGGCAAGCAGGCCGGTGCACCGGTGTTCACCCTGCCCGGCGCAAAGCCGCCGGAGATCGCCCGTAAGGCACTGGCACACGCCAAGGACTACGGCAACGACATCGTTATTCTGGATACGGCAGGCCGCTTGCAGATCGATGAAGTGCTGATGCAGGAGCTGGTGGACATCAAGGCTGCCGTTCCCGTGGATGAGACCCTGCTGGTGGTGGACGCCATGGCCGGTCAGGATGCCGTCAATGTGGCCAAGACCTTCAACGAGACGGTGGGCGTGGATGGCATCATCCTCACCAAGACCGATGGCGATACCCGCGGCGGTGCAGCGCTTTCCGTGCTGGCCGTTACCGGCAAGCCCATCAAGTTTCAGGGCACCGGCGAAAAGCTGGATGATCTGGATGTGTTCCACCCGGACCGCATGGCAAGCCGCATCCTTGGCATGGGCGATGTGCTCAGCCTGATCGAGCGCGCACAGGATGCCGCTGACGAAAAGGCCGCCGAGGAGACCGCCAAGCGGTTGATGGAAAACAAGTTCGATATGAACGATATGCTGGAGCAGTTCGCCCAGATCCGCAAGATGGGCGGCGCAGGCGCGATGCTCAGTATGTTGCCCGGCGCATCCGGTATCGATGCCAGCCAGATCGACGAAAAAGCCTTTGACCGCATCGAGGCCATGATCTATTCCATGACCAAAGAGGAGCGGGAAAAGCCCTCCATCATCAACCCCAAGCGCAAGCGCCGCATTGCCGCAGGCAGCGGTACCCGCGTGGAGGACGTGAACAAGCTGCTCAAGCAGTACGAGATGATGCAGAAGATGATGAAACAGTTCAAGAAGAGCCCTAAGGGCTTTGCCCGCCGTCTGGGCGGCATGATGGGCAACCCCAACGCCTTCCGCGGACTGAAATAACAACGGTATACAACCCCGGCGGGGTTTGTAACATATATCAAAAACAACAATTTTTGGAGGATATCTATTATGGCAGTTAAGATTCGTCTGCGCCGCGTTGGCGCCAAGAAGGCCCCCTTCTACCGTGTTGTCGTTGCTGACAGCCGCTTCCCCCGCGATGGCCGCTTCATCGAGGAGATCGGCACTTACGATCCCAACAAGGAGCCCTCTGAGGTGAAGATCGATGCCGAGAAGGCAAAGCAGTGGATCGCTAACGGCGCTCAGCCCACTGATACCGTTCGTGTCCTGCTGAAGAAGTCTAACGTTCTGTAAGTAGGGAGGGCTGACTCATGCAGGAGCTGTTGCTGGCAGTTGCCCGCGGTCTCGTGGAGGACAAGGACGCCGTCAAGGTTACGGTGGACGAGCCCCGCGAGGACGGTACCATCGTCTACCACCTGAGCGTGGCAGAGGGAGATATGGGCCGTGTCATCGGCAAGCAGGGCCGGATCGCAAAAGCCATTCGTGTGGTGATGCGCGCGGCTGCTGTGCGGGTCGATGAAAAGGTCCTTGTTGAGATCGACTGAGCACCCTACTGGCCCTTTGCCCTTGCGGCAAGGGGCCTTTTTGGTTATAGAAAACCCTCTCAGGCGCTTCGCGCCAGCTCCCCCGAAAGGGGGAGCTTGGAGCAGACTGTACACAGGAGCATTCTGAACAAACAAGCAATACACCACCTCTTCGTCAAAAAGCTCCCCCCTCGGGGGAGCTGGCAATGCCGCAGGCATTGACTGAGAGGGTTCTTACAGGAGAAAACGATGCAGCAATATCTGGAAGCCGGAAAAGTTGTTACCACCCACGGTGTGCGCGGGGAAATGAAGCTGGAGCTTTGGTGCGACGGGGTGGATTTTTTGAAAAAAGTAGGCCGCCTGTACCCTTCGGCGCAGGGCGGCAAGGCGTATAAGATCCTTTCCATCCGTCCGCAGGGGCAGATGGCGCTGCTCCAGCTGGAGGGGGTCAGCGATATGGACGCCGCCCGGGCGCTGCGCGGGCAGGTGTTCTACTTTGATCGCAACGATGCCACCCTGCCAGCAGGCCGGTGGTATGTGGCGGACCTTATCGGGTGTGAAGTGCGGGACGCCGACACTGGCAAGGTGTACGGCGTGGTGACCAGCGTGGACCACCCGGGTGCGCAGGATATCTACACCGTCAAGGCACCCGGCGGCAAGGAATATATGTTCCCTGGGGTGGACGCTTTTTTGAAAGAGCGCAACCCGCCGGAGGGGTATATCCTTGTCACCCCCATCCCCGGTCTGCTGGATGACGATTTTGACAGCGAGCGGGAGGAGGAGTAAGCCATGGGAATGCGTGTGGACATCGTGACTCTGTTCCCGGAGATGTGCCAGCAGGTGCTGGATGCCAGCATCATCGGCCGGGCAGCAAAGCGGGGCTATATTGAGACCCACTGCCACCAGATCCGGGACTATACCCTGAACAAGCAGAAGCAGACCGACGACTACCCCTACGGCGGCGGCTGCGGCATGGTGCTGTACGCCCAGCCCATCGCGGACTGCCTGCGGGCAGTGCAGCACGAGGTGGCAGAACAGGGACGCCCTGCCCCGCATATCGTGTTCCTGACGGCGGGCGGGCAGCGCTACACCGAGGAGCACGCAAAGCGCTTGGCTGAATATGACAACCTGACGCTGGTCTGCGGCCACTACGAGGGCATTGACGAGCGCGTCATCGAAGCTTTTGCGGACGAGGAGATCTCTATTGGTGATTATATCCTGACCGGCGGCGAGCTTGCCAGCCTTGTGGTGGCAGACAGCGTGCTGCGCCTGAAGCCCGGCGTACTGGCCGAGCAGAAGGGCTACGAGGAGGAAAGCTACTGGGACGGCCTGCTGGAATACCCCCAGTACACCCGCCCCGAGGTCTGGGAGGGCCGCGCCGTGCCCGAGGTACTATTGGGCGGCGACCACGCAAAAATCGACGCATGGCGCGGCGAGCAGAGCCGTACCCGCACCCGTCTGCGCCGCCCGGAACTGTACGAGCAGTGGTGTACGAGCCACCCTATTGCCACAGTGCCCAAGTGGAAGCGGGGCGAGAATGTCCGGCTGGTAAAGACCGCCGAGCAGTTTGCTGCCGCCGCAAAGCTGTTTGCCGAGGGTCGGCAGGCTGTCTGCGCCGACAACTGGACGCCGGAATACTGCCGCACTCTGACCGAGCCGCAGTTTTTGCTGCAATTGCAGCAGGAAAAGGCGGCGGGCTGGGTATGCTACCTGCACACCACCAAGGACGTGCCGGACGGCATGGTGTGCGTCAGCCACAAGGCAGGGCATATCGAGCATCTGTTCGTCACGGAAAAAGCCCGGGGCAACGGCATCGGCGCAAAGCTGCTGGATTTTGCCCGCAAAAAGCTGCCGGAGCACGCACACCCGGTGCTGAGTGTGCTGAACACCAACACCCGCGCCATTGCGCTGTATACCCGCATGGGCTGGCAGCTGGACGGCAGCACCAGTCTGGAATTTGACCCGAAGCAATACCCCACCGTGACGCGCAAATGCGCACTGGTGCAGATGCGCTACGCAGGCCCTGCGCAGGAGTGAGCCGCGCCGGAAATGTCGGTGAAAATACACAAAATTCAGAGGAAAACTCCCCGGCGGTCTAAAAGTTGTTGAAAACTTTTGTATTACCCCTCTAACCTTCGGGGTATAATTTTATTGTCTTTGTACAAAACCTGAAAAATGCTCCCTGTTTCATTGGGAAAACCGCCAAAAATGCAAAAGGGGACTGTACAACCGTTTCGACTTGCGCTAAAATGAGTGTAACACAACAGGCACACTATGCTTTTGTACACCAAAACGATATTAGATAGGAGCGCTTTACTATGTACGTAAAAGAAGTTACCGTTGAAAATCAGGTTGGTCTGCACGCTCGTCCGGCTACCTTCTTTATCCAGAAGGCAAACGAGTTCAAGTCTTCCATCTGGGTCGAAAAGGAAGAACGCCGCGTGAACGCAAAGAGCCTGCTGGGCGTTCTGTCTCTGGGTATCGTTGGCGGCACCACCATCCGCATCATCGCTGACGGCGCTGATGAGCAGGCTGCCGTGGACGGCCTGATCAAGCTGGTGGAGTCCGGCTTTGCAGAGTAAGTCTGTATCACAAGCAACAGAAAGCGGCGGGGGCTCCCTGCCGCTTTTTTGATAAGTTTTTTACCGGGAGCAAAGGGCTTTCCATTGCCGGAAGCCCCGTCCCACAGACACGGAGGAAGGTGCTGCATGACCAAGGCCGAGCTTTACCAAAAAGCCTGTATGCTGCCGCTGTTGCCCGGGGTGTATATCATCCGGGACAAAAGCGACACCATCATCTATATCGGCAAGGCCAAGCGCCTGCGCATCCGGGTAAGCCAGTATTTCCGCGAGGGCGTGCCCCACGACAACAAGGTCAGCCAGATGATCGCCCATGCCTACGCTTTTGACGTTATCGTCTGTCAAAGCGAGTTTGAGGCGCTGGTGCTGGAAGCCAGCCAGATCAAGGCGCATACCCCCAAGTACAACATTCTGCTCAAGGATGACAAGGGTTATAGCTATATCCGCGTCACCCGGGAGGACTGGCCGCGCCTTTCCTTCACCCTGCAAAAGGAGGAGGACGGGGCAGAGTATATCGGCCCTTACACCTCCAGCTTTGCGGCGCGGCAGATGGCAGAAACGGCCATGGATGCCTTTTTGCTGCCGCGCTGCTCCAAGCGCTTCCCGCAGGAGATCGGCAAAGGCCGCCCCTGCCTGAACGCCCATATCGGCAAGTGTATGGCGGTGTGCAGCGGAAAAATCAGCTGCGAGACCTACAATCAGGCGGTCAAAAACGCGGTGCACCTGATCCGCTACGGCAAAAAGGATATCCTGAAAACCCTCAATGAGCGGATGCAGGAGGCCTCCGACCGGCTGGAATTTGAGACCGCCGCTCTTCTGCGGGATCAGATCAACGCCATCACCAAGCTGACGGCAGGGCAGAAGGTGGTGGTAGACCCGGACGTGGAGATGGACGTGGTGGCGCTGGCCGGTACGCCGGACAGCGTGTGCGCGGCGGTGCTGCGCTTCCGGGAGGGACGGCTGACCGACAAGCGGGAGTTTTTGTTCCATGATACCTCGGATATCGATGCGGTGCGGGAGGAATTTCTGCCCCGGTACTATCTGGACGATGAACAAATTCCAAAAATCATCGCGGTGGACGCACTGCCGCCGGACATGGATGCTTTGCAGCAGGCGCTGAACCAGAAGCGGGGCAGCGAGGTACAACTGTATGTGCCCCAGCGGGGCGATAAAGCGCATCTGGTGGAGATGGCGCACACCAACGCGGTGGAGCGTCTTGCCCGGGAGAGCGGCCGCTATGCCCGGGAGGAAAAACTGCTGGACGAGCTGGCGCAGGTGCTGGGGCTTTCAAAGCCGCCCCGCGCCATCGAGAGCTACGATATCTCCAACTGGGGCGATGGCAGCAGCGTCTGCGGCATGGTCACCTTCAAGGATGGCAAGCCCTTCAAGGCGGGCTACCGCAAGTTCAAGATGAAAACCGTGGCGGGCACGGACGACTACGCCTCGCTGGCGGAGACCGTCTCCCGCCGGGCGGCAGAGTACGAAAAATACGCTGCACAGGCTGAAAACGGCCAGCCCAGCGGCAACTGGTTCGGGCAGAAGCCGGATCTTTTGCTGATGGACGGCGGCAGGGGACAGGTGAGCGCCGCAAAGGATGCGCTTGCCGGTACGGCACTGGCAGATGTGCCGCTGTACGGCATGGTAAAGGATGACCACCACCGCACCCGCGCCATCGTGGACAGCGATGGGCGGGAAATTGCTATCAACATGAACCGGGGCACCTTTACCTTCATCACCGCCATTCAGGACGAGACCCACCGCTTTGCCAACGCCTACCGCAAGCAGCAGATGAAGCAAAAAAGCTACTCCTCCACCCTGACCGAGGTGCCGGGCGTAGGCCCCAAAACAGCCAAAGCCCTGCTGGCGCAGTTCAAGAGCGTGGGCGCAGTGAAGGACGCCACCCCCGACCAGCTGGAAAACACCCCCGGTGTGGGCAGGCAGCTGGCGCAGACCATCTACGAGTATTTTCACAGGGAAGCATAAAAACACCCCCGGCATCCGTTTTCGTTTCGTTCGGATGCCGGGGGCGTTCTGGGTTCAGGGGTCAATTGGCATAGGAGATGGAGAAATCGCCGGTGGTGGTACTGAGGGAGATTTTACGAGAGGGATTGGCCTTGCCATCTTGGATGGAAGAGCCCATAAGCCCATTGGTGACGAGGGTATAGTCCGAGGCACTGCCCTCCAGGGTCAAGGCGGCCTTGCCAAGGGTGACCGAGATGTTGACATCCTGAGCACCGGACAACATACCGATGGTGCAGTCCCCCATGGCAAGTTCGGCATCGAATTCCGGTGCGGACAGATGGTCAATGTGACAGCCGCCCATGGCAAGATCAAAATCTGCATCCTTCACAGTTAGGCTGTCGGCAGAGACGCTCCCCATGGCAAGTTCCAGATCCAGTTCATCCAGAGAGAGGGTGCCAAGGTCAACGTCCCCCATAGCAAGATCAATGTCCACCTCATGCAGGATATTTTCCGGAACGGTAATGGTGAGCAAAGCGCTGTCGGAATCAGGGAGAGCGTTGTATTTGGGAATATGGTAGGAAAACTCTGTGGTCCCAGCTTTTTCGCTGGAATGGGTGAGGTACCGGGTCCTAAAGCCATCAAACTGTAGCGTGATATCGGAAGCGTTTGGGTCAACAACAAAGAGAACAGTACCATAATCCAACGTCAGCGATAGTTTATCGCTGACCATCTCAGCAGAGAGGGAGAAAGTCAAGCCGTCTGGAGTGGAAACGGGAACGGCGGGCTGCGTAGAGGAACTTTCGGCAGGCACTTCCGCAGAGGAAGCAGGAATTTCTGAGGAAGAAGAAACGGGCTCCACCGGCTGCACCGGGGTGGCCTTGGAATGCTGGAAGAAAAAGCAAACCAGCACCAGCACCGCCAGTCCGCCGCCCAGCACCATGCGCCAGCGGGAATGCGGCTTGCGGGCAGGAGATGCCGGGGCGGCAGAGCTGCCTTGCGGGCTTTGCTCGTCCAGAATCTTGCGGGCGACCTCCTCCGGGCTGCCCAGCTCCGCAATGGCGCGGGCTTCGTTTTCCGGCCCGGCGGCATCCAGATAATCTTCGTAATAGCTCAAAGCGTCCTTGCGCTCGGCCTCCGGCAGGGGAGCCAGAAGCTGTTCCAGCGCAGCAAGAAATGCAGTACGGGTCATAGATCATTCCACCTCTCTGAAAAATGTGTCAATGGAAGAACGGTAGCGGCTCCACTCCTGCGCGTAGGCGGCAAGCTGCGCCCGCCCGGCGGAGGTGATCTGATAATAGCGGCGGTTGCGGCCATTGAAGGGCGCATCGTAGACCGTGAGCAGCTGGTCTTTCTGCAGCCGGCGCAGCACCGGGTACAGGGTGGATTCGCTTAGCTCCAGCGTGTGGGTGACCTGTTGGGTGATCTTGTAGCCGTAGGTACCTTCCGGCTCCTGCGCCACCACGGACAGCACAATGGCATCCAGCAGCGCGGCACTGATGGGAAAACTCATGCAGGAACAGCCTCCTTTCGGTAGGGTGTGTTTCTATAATATTATATATCATATAATATTGCATAAGTCAATAGAGAATTTACCCTCTCAGTCTCGCTGCGCTCGCCAGCTCCCCCGAAGGGGGGAGCTTTACCGCACGGACTGGCAGATAACAAAAAAGCTCCCCCTTTCGGGGGAGCTGGATGCGAACGAAGTGAGCAGACTGAGAGGGCCGAGCTTCTCAGTTTTCAGAAGAGATATCCTGTCCGAAATACTTCTCGCTCAGGGTCTTTAAGGTGCCGTCGGCGCGCAGCTCCTCAATGGCGGTGTTCAGCGCGTCCAGATAGGCGGTGTCCTCGCTCTTGAGCACCGGGATGGCCACATGAGAGGCCTCGGCAGTCTGCGCCACCAGCTTGAAGTCTGCGTCCGGGTGGACGTTCAGGTAGTCGTAGAAGGAAACATCTGCGTTCAGGGTGGCATCAATGCGGCCGGCGGTCAGCAGCTGGATGGTCTCCTCCAGCGTGTCGATGCCCTGCACGGTAGCGCCGTAGCTTTCGGCCAGCTCCATGTAGGTGGAAGCCAGACTGTTGGCGGTGGTCTTGCCCTTCAGGTCCTCAAAGCTGTGGATATCCTCGTTATCCTTGCGCACCGCCAGCGCAGTGTGGATGTAGCCGTAGGGGGTGGTAAAAGCGTAGGTCTTGGCGCGCTCCTCGGTTACTTCCACGCCGTTGCACACCATGTCGTAGCGGCCTGCGTCCAGACCGGCAAACAGGCTGTCCCAGTCGCTCTCCACATACTCCGGCTCCACGCCCAGCTTTTCGGCAATGGCGCGGGAGACCTCCACATCGTAGCCCACCAGCGTGTCGGAAGCATCGTGGTAACTCCACGGCTGCCATGCGCCCTCCAGCGCCACCACCAGCTTGCCGCTCTTCTGGATGCTGTCCAGCTTGTTCAGCGGTGCGGAGCTGGCAGTACTGGCGGCGGTGTCCTTGGAAGAGCAGCCGGTCAGACTGAGCACACCGGCTGCGGCCATAACACCCATCAGAGAAATAAAGGTTCTGCGTTTCATAAGTAAAAATTCCTTTCTGTCGTGAAAAAATGCAAAAAGAGAAGTGGTTTTATTCCGTATGGGCGATCCTGCGCAGGAAGGCCCGGGTGCGCTCCTCCTTGGGGGATGCAAAGAACTGCTGAGAGGGTGCCTGCTCCACCACCACGCCGTTCTCCATGAACACGGTCTTGGAGGAAACGTTGCGGGCAAAGCCCATCTCGTGGGTGACCACCAGCATCGTCATACCCTCCTCGGCCAGCTGCCGCATCACGCTGAGCACCTCGCCGGTCAGTTCCGGGTCAAGGGCGCTGGTGGGCTCGTCAAAGTAAATAATTTCCGGGTCGGCGGCAAGGGCACGGGCAATGGCCACCCGCTGCTGCTGCCCGCCGGAAAGCTGGCGGGGGTAGTAGTCGGCGCGGTCGGCAAGGCCTACCTTGGCAAGCATCTTCATGCCGATCTCATCCGCCTGCTCTTTGGGCAGCTTACGCGCTACGATCAGCCCTTCGGTCACATTCTGCAGGGCGGTCTTGTTGCGGAACAGGTTGTAGTTCTGGAACACAAAGGCCGTCTTTTTGCGCAGCCGGGCAATGTCGGCGCGGCTGGCATGGGCAAGGTCAAAGCTTTCGCCGTCAAACACCAGCTGCCCGGCATCGGCAGTCTCCAGAAAATTCAGGCACCGCAGCAGGGTGGTCTTGCCGGAGCCGGACGGCCCCAGAATGGCCACCACATCGCCCTTTTCCACGGTCAGGTCTACGCCGCGCAGCACGGGCAGATCACTGATGACCTTCCGTGCACCGGGGCGGTGGAAAAGGCCGGGCTTTGCGTAGGTGCGAAAGGTTTTTTGCACATTGCGGATCTCTAACATAGCCATAGGTGCGCACCTCCCTTTTTACTGGAAGCCGCGGGCGTTGAGCTGACGTTCCAGCAGCGCCTGCAGCTTGGTGATGACGGTACAGAACAGCAGATACACCACAGCCACCTCACAGTAGATGGGCAGAAAGATGTAGGTGCGGGCGGCTACCCGCTGCCCGGCCATGAACAGCTCTGCCACCGTGATATTGGACGCCAGCGAGGTGTCCTTGATCATACCGATAAGGGAGTTGGACAGCGCAGGCACAGCGGTGCGCAGTGCCTGCGGCAGCACGATGCGGCGCATGATCTGCCACCAGCTCATGCCCACACAGTACCCGGCCTCCAGCTGCCCCTGCGGTACGCTTTCCAGCGCACCGCGCATGGTCTCGGCGCAGTAGGCACCCTCGTTGAAGGCAAAGGCAATGACTGCCGCCGGAAAGGCGTTCAGCATGATGCCCACGCTGGGCAGGCCGTAAAAGATGATGAACAGCTGTACCAGCAGCGGCGTGCCCCGGATGACCCAGATATAGAACCGGGCGATCTGCCGCAGCACCGGCACATTGGCGTACTGCACCAGCGCCACCGCCACTGCGATGATCATGGCAAAAAAGAAGGAGAGAAGGGTCAGCGGAATGGTCATGGTCAGGCCTGCCGTCAGGATGCGGGGCAGCGCCTCCATCAGCACGCTGACCGTGCGGTTGGATAAAAGTGCTTCAAACATCGTTTTTTCCTCAAAATAAAATGCGCAGACCGGCAAGGCTTTTGCCGGCTAAAGCAGTATATACCTTAAAGTAGGGTCAAAGTCAAGAGACTGAATCACAAATCCCTACAAAACCTACCAGAATACTATAATAGCATGAAATGCCCCGCAGCGCAAACAGTTTGCACAAAACGTGTGATGTGCCCGAAAAATTGCATAAACTTGTTAAATATTTGTGCAATGCGGCAGATGCTTGACGCTGTGGGCGCTTTCGTGTACAATGAACATAACAGTGCGCGGGTGCGGGGCAACGGCCCGGCGCGGCGCAAATCCACCGGCAGGGGCTTGCCCCTTGCCCGGTGCAGACACGGAGGATACGAACGTGAAAAAGTTTAGTATTGGTGTTCTGGGTGCAGGCACCTGGGGCATGGCTCTGGCACGGATGCTGACCGTCAGCGGCAACGATGTGCAGGTGTGGTCGGCTATTGAAGCCGAGGTGGACAACCTTTCCACCACCCGGGTGCACCCCAATCTGCCGGGAATGGTCATCCCGCAGGAGCTGCGTTTTACCAAAAGCATAGAGGAAGTGTGCACCGGCAAGGACGTGCTGCTGTTTGCGGTGCCGTCGGTGTTCGTGCGCGCCACGGCGGCCAAGGCGCGGCCCTATATCCGCTCCGGCCAGATCATCGTGGATGTGGCAAAGGGCATTGAGCCCGATACCTTATATACTATGACCGAGATCCTTGCCGACGAGCTGAGCCACGAGAACGGCCCCCGGGCGGTGCGTCTGGTGGCGCTCAGCGGCCCCACCCACGCCGAGGAGGTGGCGCTGGATCTGCCCACCACTATCGTTTCCGCTAGCCCGGATCTGGAGGCTGCCGAGGTGGTGCAGGAGGTGTTCAGCAACACCTGTATGCGCGTGTACACCAACACTGATATCAAGGGCGTGGAACTGAGCGGCGCCATGAAGAACGTTATCGCGCTGGGTGTCGGCATCTCCACCGGCCTTGGCTACGGCGATAACGCCCGCGCCGCCCTGATCACCCGCGGCATTGCCGAGATCGCCCGGCTGGGCGTGGCGATGGGCTGCAATGTCCAGACCTTTGCGGGTCTGGCCGGCATCGGCGATCTGATCGTCACCGCCACCAGTATGCACAGCCGCAACAACCGCGCCGGTATCCTGATCGGCAAGGGCGAAAGCCCGGAGCAGGCCGTGAAAGAGGTCGGCATGGTGGTGGAGGGCATCAACGCCCTGCCCGCCGCCATGGAGCTGGCCGAGAAGTATCATGTGGAAATGCCCATTGCCCAGACGGTGAACGCCATCGTCAAGGAGGGCATGAGCGCCAGCGACGCGCTGCGCAACCTGATGTCCCGCGACCGCAAGAGCGAGATGCCGCAGGGCTATGAGAGCGTGTGAACCTGAAATAATCGAAAAGAGGCTTCCGGAATGTCTGCGGGCATTCCGGAAGCCTCTTTTATTTGGCGGGAGGTACAGAAAAATTATTAAAACTTTTTACAGAAAACAGACACAAAAGGGTAGAAGGTCGGCAAACTTTCTGCTATACTGAAAACGATAGAATTTTTGGTCAGTGCAGCCGGAACAGGGCGGCGGGCGCTGGCACTGCAAGAAGGAGGAATGAGAAATGCCCTCTACCTACGCACACCGCCGCTTTGGCGCAAATGTGCTGGATCATCTGCCCGCGCCGCTGCGGAAAAAGCTGGAGGCACACCGGGAACTGTACGATATCGGTCTGCACGGGCCGGATCTGTTGTTCTATTACCATGCGGAAAAGTCCACCCCGGTCGCCGCGCTGGGCAACGCCATGCACGACGAGCCGGGCAGAATGTTCTTTGACCGGGCACGGCGGGTGGTGCACGAGGAAGCCGACCGCGAGGCTGCGCTGGCCTACGCGCTGGGCTTTGTGTGCCATTTTGCGCTGGACAGCACCTGCCACCCCTTTGTGGAACAGTTTACCCGGGAGAGCGGTGTGACCCACTGCGAGATCGAGACCGAATTCGACAATATGCTGCTGCGCCGGGACGGCTATGACCCGCTGACCTTCTTTACCGCCAGCCATATCCACCCCAGCGCGGCAAATGCCCGGGTCATTGCGCCATTCTACAAGGATATTTCGGAGCAGACCGCGCTGGAAGCCCTGAAGGGGATGATCTTGGTGCATAAGGTGCTGCAGGCTTCGAACCCGGTCAAGCGCTGGGTGGTGCTGACCGGCATGAAGGTGCTGGGCAAGTACGATGGAATGCACGGCCTTGTGGCAAACCCGCAGCCGAACCCGCAGTGCACCGAGAGCAACCGCAAGCTGGATGCGCTGTACGCCAAGGCTTTGCCGCTGGCAGAGCGGCTGATCTTAGAGTATGTGGCAAAGCTGGACACGGACGAGCCGCTGGACGCCGCCTACGACCATACCTTTGGGGAATTTTAAAAAACGCGCCGCCCGGCGGTGCAAAGAGGACAAGGGAAATACGATGAAAACTGAAAAATTCAAGGTGACACCGCTGGAGCGGGCATGGATCCTATACGATGTGGGCAACTCGGCCTTTGTGCTGATGATCGCCACGCTGGTGCCCATCTTCTTCAATGCACTGGCCGAGGCCGGCGGGGTGAGCAAGGTGGACTATCTGGCCTACTGGGGCTACGCAAGCTCCATCGTTACGGTGATCACCGCCATTCTGGGTCCCATTCTGGGCACGCTGGCCGACACCAAGGGCTTTAAAAAGCCCATCTTCATGCTCTGCCTTTTTGTGGGCGTCATCGGCTGCTGCGCCATGGGTCTGGCGGGCACATGGCTGGCCTTTCTGATCATTTTTATCATTGCCAAGATCGGCTACTCCGGCAGTCTGGTGTTCTACGACTCCATGCTGGGCGATGTGACCACCCCGGAGCGGATGGATATGGTGTCCTCCCGCGGGTACGCGTGGGGCTATATCGGCAGCTGCGTGCCCTTTGTGGTCTGTCTGGCGCTGGTGCTGGGCAGCAGTGCAGTGGGGCTTAGCCAGATGACCGCGCTGTCCATCGCGCTGGTCATTACCGCCGTGTGGTGGCTGGTGGTCACCCTGCCGCTGCTGAAAAAATATCGCCAGATCAACTATGTGGAGGTGGAGCAGCACGCCATCCGTCAGAGCTTTGTGCGCATTGGGCAGACCCTGAAGCATCTGCCGCAGGATAAGCAGGTGTTCTGGTTCCTGCTGGCCTTCTTCTGCTACATTGACGGCGTGTACACCATCATTGATATGGCCACCGCCTACGGCACGGCACTGGGGCTGGACACCACCGGTTTGCTGCTGGCGCTGCTGGTCACCCAGATCGTGGCCTTCCCTTCGGCGCTGATCTTTGGCCGCCTGAGCCAGAAATATGAATCCAAGACCCTGATCCCGGTGTGCATTGCGGCCTATACCGGCATTGCCGTCTTTGCCTTCTTCCTGAAGAGCCAGTGGCAGTTCTGGGTGCTGGCCGTGGTGGTGGGTATGTTCCAGGGCGGCGTGCAGGCACTGAGCCGCAGCCACTTTGCAAAGATCATCCCGCAGGAAAAATCCGGCGAATACTTCGGTCTGTTCGATATCTGCGGCAAGGGTGCCTCCTTCCTTGGCACTATGATCGTCAGCGTGGGCAGCCAGCTGACCGGCAGTGCCAACGTGGGTGTGGGCTCCATTGCCATCCTGTTTGTCATCGGCTTTGTGCTGTTCGGCATTTCCACCCGGACGGAAGAGACAAAGCAGGTCTGACCATTTTATGAAAAAACGAAGCCCGGAGCGTCCGCAGACGTTCCGGGCTTCGTTTTTGTTCAGAGGGGGCGCTGTACAAAATGCTGTCGGGCGGGGCGGTACGGGCAAAATTATCATGCAAAAAATACATCCTTGAAAAAAGTGGAATTAACCTATTGACAAACTAGGTAGAACGGGATATAATGCAAACATCCAATCCACCAGTCTTGTAGGGAAATGAAACAGAGGTTCTCCGGCGGGTGGTACATAGAGGGATGGAAAAGTTTTACCGGAAGGAGGGCACAAAGATGAAGCTGATCTGGAAAGAACTGCTGCACGCAAATTATCGCTGTGGGCGAATGCATACCAACCGGGCACCGGCATCGGATGTGTACTGTATGTTGCCCTCGGCTGTGCGAATGTGCACCCGAATGTGACAGCAGCAACTCCGGTAGACCACACTGCCCGGTGCGCCTTTGAAAACGCATCGGGATTTTTTGTACACAACAATAATACTTTTAGTATATTAAGAGAGGCAAATAACAATGTCTGAATATAAATTTGAGACCCTGCAGCTTCATGTCGGCCAGGAGCAGGCCGACCCCGCCACCGATGCCCGTGCGGTGCCCATCTACCAGACCACATCTTATGTGTTCCGCAACAGCCAGCACGCCGCCGACCGCTTCGGTCTGGCCGATGCAGGCAATATCTACGGCCGTCTGACCAACTCCACGCAGGATGTATTCGAAAAGCGCATCGCAGCACTGGAGGGCGGCGTGGCAGCACTGGCTACCGCTTCCGGTGCAGCCGCCATCACCTACACCATTCAGGCACTGGCACAGGCCGGTGACCACATCGTGGCACAAAAGACCATCTACGGCGGCAGCTACAACCTGCTGGCGCACACTCTGACCCAGTTCGGCGTCAACACCACCTTCGTGGATGCCCACGACCTTGCACAGGTGGAAGCCGCCATTCAGCCCAACACCAAGGCTGTGTATCTGGAGACGCTGGGCAACCCCAATAGTGATATCCCGGATATCGATGCCATTGCTGCCATCGCCCACAAGCACGGCCTGCCGCTGGTCATTGACAATACCTTTGGCACTCCGTACCTCATCCGTCCCATCGAGCACGGCGCAGACATCGTGGTGCACTCTGCTACCAAGTTCATCGGCGGCCACGGCACCACGCTGGGCGGCATCATCGTGGACAGCGGCAACTTCGACTGGAAGGCCAGCGGCCGTTACCCCAACATTGCCGCCCCCAACTCCAGCTATCACGGCGTCTCCTTTGCGGATGCCGCAGGCCCTGCCGCTTTTGTCACCTACATCCGCGCCATTCTGCTGCGTGATACCGGTGCTACCATCTCCCCCTTCAACGCCTTCCTGCTGCTGCAGGGCACCGAGACGCTGAGCCTGCGCATTGAGCGTCATGTGGAGAACACCAAAAAGGTGGTGGAGTTCCTTGCCAACCACCCGCAGGTGGAAAAGGTGAACCATCCCTCGCTGCCGGATCACCCGGATCACGCCCTGTACCAGAAGTACTTCCCCAACGGCGGCGCATCCATCTTTACCTTTAACATCAAGGGCGGCCGCGAGGAGGCCTTTACCTTCATTGATAACCTGAAGATCTTCTCTCTGCTGGCCAACGTAGCGGACGTGAAGAGCCTTGTCATCCACCCGGCCTCCACCACCCACAGCCAGCTGACCGATGCCGAGCTGGCCGAGCAGCAGATCTACCAGAACACCATCCGCCTGTCCATCGGCACCGAGCACATTGATGATATCCTTGCCGATCTGGAAGCCGGCTTCGCAGCCGTCCGCGGCAAGTAAGCAGCGATTCTCTTTCCCGCAAAGGGAATGCGATCTTCCTTTTATTCCTGTCCTAGTCTCCATAAGTGTGCGACAAGACCCCCGGCTGCCCGCCGGGGGATTCTTATTTCACTGCCGCTCGTGGTTGGAATATCCACTGCTGCCCGCCGGGGGTCTTGTCATCATTAAAAAAAGTGGTTCAGAAACGCCTGTGGGCGTTTCTGAACCACAAATTATACTGCCGTTTTTCCGATTAGCGGCCGATCAGCAGGTCGCGGCGGCAGCGCAGACCCACAGAGAGGGTAGCGCTGCTGCCCAGGTGCCGCAGGGTGACGCGGGTGCCGGACTTCTGTCCCTCGCACAGCAGCGAGAGGTTCAGGGTGGTGGTGTTCTTCTCGGTCACCAGCACCAGCGTTTTCACGCCGTTGGCCTGCAAAGTCTGCATATCCTCGATGGTGGTGCGGAAGGTAGCCACCTCGGCGGGGACGTCCAGCGTCAGCACGCCGTCCTTCTGGCGGGCGGTGTACAGCAGCTGCTTGCCCAGCAGACCCTTGACGGTGTAGCGTGCCTCGGTCTTTGCGGTGTCGGCCAGCTCATCGCCGGAGATCAGCATGATATTGCCCTGAATGGGGTTGCCCTCCGGGGCACCGTAGCCGCCGTAGCTGGGGTCTTTTTCGCCCACGGCAACGTCACCGCTGTGCAGTGCGATGTCGCCCTGCACCATCTGCTCCTGCGGGGGCAGATAGCCCTCCACACAGGTGGAATCCACCTCGGCGGCAAATGCACCCACGCTCAGCATGGCAGCGGCACACACCGCCACAGCGGCACAGCTCAGGGTACGGACAAACTTTTTGTTCAGCATCTTCATAGGAAATACCTCCTGAAAACGGCAGCCGCAGGGACTGCCTTGTTTTTTTGCATCATAATCTTTTTTGGAACCATGGTTCAGCTGCGGCGCATTCACAATGGAAAACCGCCGTATCTGCTTTGTAAACGGATACGGCGGCCGGATTATTGCAAAAGATTCAAAAATTTTTATTTTCAGGGATTTTCTGGTTTGTTTTCGGCATCATCGCGGTTGAGGATATCCATGAACTCCTCGCCGGTGATGGTCTCTTTCTGGTACAGGTACTGTGCCAGCTCGTCCAGCTTTGCGCGGTTCTCGGTCAGGATGCGGATGGCCTTTTCGTGCTGGGTCTTGACCAGCTCTACCACCTTCTGATCGATCTCGCGCTGGGTCTGGGCACTGCAGGCCAGCGAGGTATCGCCGCCCAGATACTGGTTGTTCACGGTTTCCAGCGCCACCATGTCAAATTCATCGCTCATGCCGTAGCGGGTCAGCATGGCGCGGGCCAGCTTGGTGGCCTGCTCGATATCATTGGAAGCGCCGGTGGTGACGGAGCCGAACACCACCTCCTCGGCGGCACGGCCACCGGTAAACGTGGCGATCTTGTTTTCGATCTCCTCCCGGCTCATCAGATAGTGGTTGCCCTCCTCCACCTGCATGGTGTAGCCCAGGGCGCCGGAGGTCCGGGGAATGATGGTGATCTTCTGCACCGGGGCAGAGTTAGACTGCTTGGCTGCCACAAGGGCATGGCCGATCTCGTGGTAGGCTACGATGCACTTTTCGTGGTCGGTCAGGATGGAGTTCTTCTTCTGGTAGCCGGCAATGACCACCTCGATGCTCTCCTCAAGGTCGGCCTGCGTCACGCTCTTGCGACCCGCCCGCACGGCACGCAGGGCGGCTTCGTTCACAATGTTGGCCAGCTCTGCGCCGGAGGCACCGGAGGCCATGCGTGCCACGGTGTTGAAGTCCACACCCGGGGCGATCTTCACCTTTTTGGCGTGTACCTTCAAGATCTCTTCGCGGCCCTTCAAATCGGGCAGCTCCACGGGCACACGGCGGTCAAATCGGCCGGGACGGGTCAGGGCAGGGTCGAGGGAATCCGGGCGGTTGGTAGCCGCCAGAATGATGACACCGGTGTTGCCCTCAAAGCCGTCCATCTCGGTAAGCAGCTGGTTCAGGGTCTGCTCGCGCTCGTCGTTGCCGCCAAACTGGCCGCTGTTGCGCTTCTGGCCAATGGCGTCGATCTCATCAATGAACACGATGCAGGGTGCTTTTTCTTTGGCCTGCTTGAACAGGTCACGCACCTTGGAGGCACCCATGCCCACGAACATCTCCACGAACTCCGAGCCGGAGATGGAGAAGAAGGGCACGTTGGATTCACCTGCCACGGCCTTGGCAAGCATGGTCTTACCGGTGCCCGGAGGGCCTACCAGCAGAATGCCCTTGGGCATGGAAGCGCCGATCTCCTCGTACTGCTTGGGGTCGTGCAGATAATTGACGATCTCCTGCAGGTTCTCCTTGGCTTCGTCCTCACCGGCCACATCCGCAAAGCGGATGCCGTGGGTGGACTGCACATACACCTTTGCGTTGGATTTGCCCGCGCCGCCAAACATCATGGAGCCCGGGCCGCCGCCTGCCTTTTCCATCAGCTTTTTGTTCATCTGGTTGCCGATGAAGCTGAACAGCAGGATGGGCAGCACGAACCACAGCAAAAAGCTGAGCACCGGCGAACCCTGCTCCACGATCTCGCTGGAGAACTGTGCACCTGCGTCGTACAGGCGCTCGGTCAGACTGGGGTCGTTCATCAGGCCGGTCTTGTAGATCTGCTTGTTGTCCTTATCCGTAAAAATGATCTGGTTGGACTGGATATCCACCTTGCCGATGTTTTCCTGCTCGGTCATGCTCATAAAGGTGCCGTAGTCTACCTCCTGCACCTGACGCTCGGCCAGCCACGGCATGACCACAAGGTTGATGACCAGCAGCACCAGCAACACGATGGCATAGTAGATGGCCAGCGGTTTTTTGGATGGCTTGACTTCTTTCATGGGATGTTCCTCCTTCTATATAAAGTGGGCTTCCACCCGTTTGCTGCGTCCAGTATACCACACCTTACCGCCCGGCAACAGCGCAGCGAGGGCAACTTTGCAAAAACTTAGCAGTTTCTTAACAAAGAGGGCTAAAGCCGCTCAGTTACCATATTATAGGTGCGCAAAGGGCTTGCCGGATGAGGGGGCAGGGGAGCAACGACCTCAATTTTTCATGATTTACCCCATGGTATTGTGAAATGCTTTCATCTTTATCCTGAACGAAACTTCTTGACACTTTCTGGCAGTCGTGCTAAAATTATCTCACTTTCAACAAAGTGCAAATGCGTTGACGGGGATAAAACGATCTTTCTTCTGCGTGCAGAGAGCCGCCGGGTGGTGCAAGGCGGGTGCAGAGGGCTTCGGATACTGGCCCCCGAGCGGCAGAACTGAACGGACAAGTAGGTTCTGACGGATGCCCACCGTTACAAGGGCAGCGATTCGCTGTTTTGGCCGATCGTGCAAAGTGGCTGTACCTGACCGTGCAGCAAGGAGAGTGGTACCACGGGTGCCCTGTAAAAGCAATTTACAGGCTCTCGTCTCTCAAGGTTTTCGCCTTGAAAGACGGGAGCCTTTTTGTATGCGGATACCCCTTCAGGCATCGCTGCGCGATGCCAGCTCCCCCAAGGGGGTGCCTTTGGGCAATACCGCAAACTTTACCGCATTCCGGAAAGCCGTCCCCTTGGGGAAGATGGATGCGAGTGAAACGAGCAGACGGAAGGGGTGCTTTTTTATGCACCACAACATCAGGAGGACAACAGGATGATGGACGCTACCAAGTACGCACCGGGGTACTACCCGGTACCCGCCGGTTATGACAGCTGGGTAAAAAAAGACCATATTGAAAAGGCTCCCGCATGGTGCAGCGTGGATCTGCGGGACGGCAATCAGGCACTGATCGTGCCCATGAGCCTTGCAGAAAAGCTGGAGTTCTTCCAGATGCTGGTAAAGATCGGCTTCAAGGAGATCGAGGTGGGCTTCCCCGCCGCCAGTGAGACCGAGTACGAGTTCCTGCGCACCCTGATCGAAAAGAATATGATTCCCGCCGATGTCACCGTGCAGGTGCTGACCCAGTGCCGCGACCACATCATCCGCCGCACCTTCGAGGCAGTCAAGGGCGCACCCCGGGCGGTGATCCACTTCTACAACTCCACCTCTGTGGCGCAGCGGGAGCAGGTGTTCCACAAGTCCAAGGAGGAGATCAAGCAGATCGCCGTGGACGGCGCAAAGCTGGTCAAGCAGCTCAGCGAGGAGTACGAGGGCAACTTCCTGTTCGAGTACAGCCCCGAAAGCTTTACCGGCACCGAGGTGGACTACGCCGTAGAGGTGTGCAACGCCGTGCTGGATATCATGCAGCCCACCCCGGAGCGCCCCATGATCATCAACCTGCCGGTGACCGTGGAGATGAGCATGCCCCATGTGTACGCTAACCAGATCGAGTATTGCGACAAGCACCTGAAGTACCGCGACAGCGTGATCATCTCTACCCACCCCCACAACGACCGCGGCACCGGCGTGGCCTGCGCAGAGCTGGCAGTGCTGGCGGGCGCACAGCGCGTGGAGTGCTGCCTGTTTGGCAACGGCGAGCGCACCGGCAATGTGGACGCTGTGACGCTGGCCATGAATATGTACAGCCACGGCGTAGACCCCAAGCTGGACTTCTCGGATATGCCCGCCATCTGCGCCACCTACGAGCGAGTGACCCGGATGCACATTTACGAGCGCACCCCCTACGCCGGACAGCTGGTGTTTGCCGCCTTCTCCGGCAGCCATCAGGACGCCATTGCCAAGGGCATGGCGTACCGCAAGCAGACCGGCGAGCACCGCTGGACCTGCCCCTACATCCCGGTGGACCCCCACGACATCGGCCGCACCTACGACGCCGATGTCATCCGCATCAACAGCCAGAGCGGCAAGGGCGGCATCGGTTTTGTGCTGGAACAGAACTACGGCTACAATCTGCCCCCCAAGATGCGGGAGGCGCTGGGCTATAAGGTCAAGAGCGTGTCCGACCACAGCCACAAGGAGCTGAGCGCCGCCGAGGTGCTGCACATCTTCGAGGATACCTACCTCAACCGTGCAAAGCCGCTGAATGTGGTGGAAGCCCACTTTGCACAGGTAAACGGCATTACCGCCACAGTCACGCTGGAGCTGAACGGGCAGCGCAAGGTGGTCACCTCGGTGGGCAACGGCCGTCTGGATGCCGTAGCCAACGCCATCCAGAGCGCCACCGGCATGGACTTCCATCTGGAAAACTACTCTGAGCACAGCTTGGACGAGGGCTCTACCTCCCGCGCAGCCTCCTATGTGGGGCTTGTCTGGGGAGACAACACGGTCACATGGGGTGCCGGTACCGACACCGACATTATCGTGGCCGGTATCCGTGCCCTCGTCAGTGCGATCAATAATCGATAAAAAGGAGAAAACTACCATGGGAATGACCCTGACGCAGAAGATCCTTGCCGCACACGCCGGCCTGCCGGAGGTCAAGGCAGGCCAGCTCATCAACGCAAAGTTGGACATCGTGCTGGGCAACGATATCACCACCCCGGTGGCCATCAACGAGTTTGAGCGCGCCGGTTTCGACCGCGTGTTTGATAAAGAGCATATCGCCATTGTGCTGGATCACTTTGTACCCAATAAGGATATCAAAAGTGCTACCCAGTCCAAGCAGTGCCGGGAGTTCGCCAATAAATACGATATCCTCAACTTCTACGATGTAGGCCAGATGGGCATTGAGCACGCGCTGCTGCCGGAAAAAGGCATCGTCACCGCCGGAGACTGCGTGATCGGCGCGGACAGCCACACCTGCACCTATGGTGCGCTGGGTGCCTTCTCCACCGGTGTAGGCTCTACCGATATGGCCGCTGGCATGGCTACCGGCATGGCATGGTTCAAGGTGCCCTCTGCCATCAAGTTCGTGCTTACCGGCAAGTTTAACCCCCGGGTGTCCGGCAAGGATCTGATTTTGCATATCATCGGCATGATCGGTGTGGACGGCGCACTGTATAAGTCTATGGAGTTCACCGGCCCGGGCGTGGCAGGCCTTACCATGGACGACCGCCTGTGCATCTGCAATATGGCGATTGAGGCCGGTGCCAAGAACGGCATCTTCCCGGTGGACGAGGTGACCAAGGCTTATCTTGCAGGCCGCAGCCAGCGCCCGCCGGTGTTCTACGAAGCTGACCCCGATGCCGTGTACGAAAAGACCATCGAGATCGACCTCAGCGCACTGGAGCCCACCGTCAGCTACCCCCACCTGCCCGAGAATACCCATGTTGCCAGCGAGGGCAAGGACATCAAGATCGATCAGGTGGTCATCGGCAGCTGCACCAACGGCCGTCTGGAGGACATGGAAGCCGCCTACAACATCCTCAAGGGCAAGCACATCGCCAAGGGCGTGCGCGGCATCATCATCCCCGCCACCATGGCTGTTTATAAGGAGTGCATCCTGCGGGGCTGGACTACCGCCTTTATCGATGCGGGCTGCATCGTATCCACCCCCACCTGCGGCCCCTGTCTGGGCGGCTACATGGGCATTCTGGCAGCGGGCGAGCGCTGCGTTTCCACCACCAACCGCAACTTTGTGGGACGCATGGGTCATGTGGACAGTGAGGTCTATCTAGCTTCTCCCGCCACCGCCGCCGCCAGCGCCCTGACCGGCTACATCACCGACCCGCGCACGGTCTGACCCGAAAGGAGCATGAGCATGAACGCAAGAGGTTCTGTTTTCAAATACCCGGATAACGTGGATACCGATGTCATCATCCCGGCACGCCACCTGAACACACAGGACGCCAAGGAGCTTGCCAGCCACTGCATGGAGGATATCGACAAGGATTTTGTGAACCGGGTGCAGCCCGGCGATATCATGGTGGGCGGCTGGAACTTTGGCTGCGGCTCCTCCCGCGAGCACGCACCCCTGTGCATCAAGACCGCCGGCATCGCGGTGGTCATTGCCAAAAGCTTTGCCCGCATCTTCTACCGCAACAGCATCAACATCGGCCTGCCCATCATGGAGTGCCCGGAGGCTGTGGATGCCATCGAGGCAGGGGACACCGTTCAGGTAGACTTTAACACCGGCGTCATCACCGACGAGACCAACGGCAAGGTGTTCCACGCCGAGCCCTTCCCGCCCTTTATCCAGAACATCATCTCTGCCGGTGGCCTGATGAAGGCAATCCAGAAATAAGCCCCCTCAGCCTCACTTCGTTCGGCAGCTCCCCCAAGGGGGCGCCTTACAGCAATGCCGCAAACTTTCCCACTACCGCGAAAAGCCGTCCCCTTGGGGAAGGTGGCACGGCGTAAGCCGTGACGGAAGGGGTGGTTTGCAGGCGCTGCTAATTATTGTAAAAGGAGTACCTCATGGAAAAAAATATTGCTGTCATCTGGGGCGATTGCTCCAGCCCGGAGATCGTAAAGCAGACCCTCCGGGTGCTGGATAAGGTGGCTGAAAAGTACGGCCATACCTTCCACTACACCGCTGCCGCCATGGGCGGCGAGGCCATTGATAAATACGGCGACCCGCTGCCCCAGCACGAGCTGGACAAGTGTCTTGCCGCCGACAGCGTGCTGCTGGGCGCGGTAGGCGGCCCCAAATGGGAGGGCCTGCCCGGGGAGCAGCGGCCAGAAAAGGGCCTGCTGCGGCTGCGCGCCGGCATGGGGCTGTACGCCAACAACCGCCCCGCCAAGATCTGGCCGCAGCTGGCGCCTGCCAGCCCCTTAAAGCCCGAGATCGTGGCACAGGGCATTGACTTTATCATTGTGCGGGAGCTGATCGGTGGCGTGTACTTCGGCCAGCACCAGACCCACACGCTGGAAAACGGCGAAAAGCAGGCCGTGGACACCATGCCCTACGCAGAGCACGAGATCGAGCGCATTGGCCGCATCGGCTTCGAGACTGCCCGCAAGCGCCGCAAAAAGCTGTGCTGTGTGGACAAGGCCAACGTGCTGGACACCAGCCGCCTGTGGCGCACTGTGATGCACCGGCTGCAGGCCGAGTACCCGGACGTGGAGTACAGCGAGATGTTCGTGGACAACTGCGCTATGCAGATCGTGAAGAACCCTGCGCAGTTTGACGTGATCGTCACCGAGAATATGTTCGGCGACATCCTGTCGGACGAGGCTTCTATGATCACAGGTTCCATCGGTATGATCCCGTCCTCCAGCCTTGGTGACGGCACCCGGGGCCTGTACGAGCCCATCCACGGCTCTGCCCCGGACATTGCAGGCAAGGACATCGTAAACCCCACTGCCTGCATCCTGTCCGCCGCCATGATGCTGCGGTACTCCTTTGGCATGGCAGAGGAAGCCGATGCCATTGAGAACGCTGTGAGCCGTGTGCTGGACAAGGGGCTGCGCACCGCCGACAACATGAGCGACGGCTGCACTTGCCTTGGCTGCACCGCCATGGGCGACGCCATTCTGGCAGAGCTTTAAGCCGCAGCGCTATTTTTAATGAAACAAGCCCGGAAGGTCTACCGACCTTCCGGGCTTGAATTTTATATATTATTACAGCATCTTGGAGAGGAAGGCTTTCAGGCGGGGGTGCTTGGGGTTGGTGAACAGCTCCTGCGGCGGCTCGTCCTCCTGAATCTTGCCATCGTCGATGAAGATAACACGGTTGGACACCTCGCGGGCAAAGCCCATTTCGTGGGTGACCACCAGCATGGTGATGCCGGTGTGTGCCAGCTCCTTCATCAGCTCCAGCACCTCGCCCACCATCTCGGGGTCAAGGGCGCTGGTGGGCTCGTCGAACAGGATCACGTCCGGGTCCATGGCCAGCGCGCGGGCGATGGCTATGCGCTGCTGCTGACCGCCGGACAGGCTCTTGGGGTAGACGTTGGCCTTGTCGGCCAGACCTACGCGGGCCAGCAGCTCGTCTGCACGGGCAGAGATGGCCTCTTTGTCCTTCAGCTTCAGCAGGGTGGGTGCCAGCTCAAGGTTCTTTTTCACGGTCAGGTGGGGGAACAGGTTGAAGTGCTGGAACACCATCCCCATCTGGCGGCGCATGGCGTCGATGTTCACCTTCGGGTCGGTGATCTCCGTGCCGGCAAAGGTGATGGTGCCGGCCGTCGGCTGCTCGAGCAGGTTCAGGCAGCGCAGGAACGTCGACTTACCGGACCCGGATGGGCCGATGATGACCACGTTTTCTCCGGGACTGACGTGCTCGGAAATGTCGTCGAGCACGAGGTGGTCGCCGAACGATTTGGACAGATGTTTAACGTCGATCACTTTGACGCAGCCTCCTTTCCATGTATTGCAAAGCCTTTTTCATAATCTTAACAATGATATAATAAATTAAGGCAATCGCAATGAGCGGTAAAAATGTTTCATAAGTTCTTGATATGATAAAGTCGGATGCTTTTGTAAGATCCGCAATTGCTACAT
>OHHC01000180.1_pt1 | contig 31834 bp, 21 predicted proteins | sample 1606381 | NCBI WGS metagenome assembly OHHC01 (sample SAMEA3879581, study PRJEB24766) | human gut metagenome | biome: human-associated habitat; feature: feces | place: USA | collected 1985/1987 | reverse complement strand
AATTTGACAGGAGCCTCCGCAAACAGCCCCCGCGGATCCCAGGAAGCGCCGTCTGCATGGTGAACCTCCACATGGGGATCACCGGCCCAGCGCTCTTTCTGGTACTCCGCCAGACGGGAATCAAATTCCACCAGAACCAGCTTGCGGCAAAGAGGGGCGGCATGTTCCGTCAGGGAGCCGGTTCCAGGCCCTACCTCCACCACGCAATCCTGCGGCCGAATTTCGAGCTGCTCCACAATCCAGCGGGCCACATTTTCATCCGTCAGGAAATTCTGCCCCAGGGACTTGCTGGGGCGCACTTCATGGTCTTCCAGAACATTCCTGATCTCGGACGGTTTCATAATGGAGTGATGTTCGCAAAAATGCCTGTCAGGAGCCAGTAAAAAGCGGGGCAGTTTCCGGCATGAAAACGGAGAAGCTCCAACCGCCGCAGGCAAAGAACGGAGAGACGGCGGCAAGATATATCGCAAATTGACAAAAAGGGGAAAACATGTCACTTTTACAGGCGTCTGGAACAGGGATTCAGCCTGCCGTGAACCGGAAGGTTCCGCAGACTCCAAAATGTCCGGACGCCTTTGCCGGAGAAAAAGTTAAACCGGCTCAACAGCAAATTTGATAAAATCATGAAAGTACTTGTAACCGGCGGAGCCGGATATATTGGTTCCCACACGGTGCGGCAGCTCGTCAAAACCGGCGCAGACGTGACCGTGCTGGACAACATGGTGTACGGCCACGCGGGAGCCCTCGTGGACCCGGAAGTGAAACTGGTCAAAGGGGATTTGGGAGATGCCTCCGTGGTATATCCTCTCCTGATGAAGGGCAACTTTGACGCAGTGATTCACTTTGCCGCCTTCATCAATGTGGGGGAATCCGTCCAGAACCCCCTCAAGTACTACATGAACAACATCGCCAGGCCCCTCGTCCTTCTGGGCGCCATGCAAGCCGCCGGCGTCAAGCGCTTTGTTTTCTCCTCCACCTGCGCCACGTATGGCGTTCCCACCCAGATCCCTATCCCGGAAACGGAAAAGCAGGATCCTATCAATCCTTACGGGAGTTCCAAGTACATGCTGGAAAAAGTTTGCAGGGACTGCGACCGCGCCTGGGGTCTCAAAAGCGTTTTTCTGCGCTATTTTAATGCCTCAGGCTGCAGCGAAGACGGCTTGATCGGTGAAGACCACGAACCGGAAACCCACCTTATCCCCAACATCCTGCTCACGCTGACCGGGGAAAAGGAATACATCGAAGTCTTCGGAACGGATTACGACACGCCGGACGGCACCTGCATCCGCGACTACATCGACATCGTCGATCTGGCCCGCGCCCACGTAGCTGCCCTGCACCGCCTGATCGAAGAGCGCGGCGCCACCCCTTACGAGGTCTTCAACGTCGGCACCGGACGGGGCGTTTCGGTGCTGGAGCTGGTCCGCGGATTCGAACGGGCCAACGGCCTGAAACTCAACTACCGCTTCGCGCCTCGCCGCGCCGGAGACATCACCGCGATCTGGGCCGATCCCACGCTGGCGAACACCCTCCTGGGCTGGCGTGCCGAACGGCCGCTCGAAGAAACGCTCCGCACGGCCTGGCAATGGCAGCTGCACCTGGGGCAGAGATAACCTTCCCACAGACAGAAGATATTGCGGAGAGCGCATCCGGAGCCGTTCCGGATGCGCTCTCCGCATACTCCTCCCTCCCGCTCCGACATCCGGCCCCGGCTGGTCCTTCGCACCGGACCGACCGCCTCCCCTGCGCCTGCAAAGGCTTTTTTCATCTTTTTCGCAACAGAAGGGAGAAGCGATTGATATTTTTTGTATTTTTGCATCAATTGGGAAAATAATGAACTTAAAATGCCGAAATTGCATGAAGAGAAGGTAAACGTCCTGAAAAAACCGGAATGGCTGAAAATCCGGCTTCACCGCACCGCAGAATACGCGGACGTGCAACGCATCGTCAGGGACCACTCCCTGCACACGATCTGCAGCAGCGGTCTATGCCCGAACAAAGCCGAATGCTGGAGCCGCAGGACGGCGACCTTCATGATACTGGGTGAAATCTGTACGCGCAACTGTCGATTCTGCGCCACCCTTTCGGGCCGGCCTCTGCCGCCCGATCCTTCAGAACCCGCCAAACTCGCCGAAAGCGTCCGTTTGATGGGATTGCGGCATGTGGTGGTAACCTCCGTTACACGCGATGACCTGCCCGACGGCGGCGCGGCCCACTGGGCCGAATGCGTCCGCGCGATCCGGGCGGAAAATCCCGACGTCACAATTGAGCTCCTTATTCCCGATCTGGATGCGAAACCCGACCTGCTGGACACGGTGATCGCCTCCGGGCCCGATATCATCGGGCACAACATCGAAACCACCGAACGGCTGACCCCCCTGGTACGTTCGCGGGCCCGTTACCGTACGAGCCTCGACGTGCTGCGCTATTTAAGCGAAAAGGGCGCCGTCGCCAAGAGCGGCCTGATGGTCGGACTCGGTGAGAGCGATGAAGAAGTTTTACAGACCTTGCGCGACCTGCACGCCGCCGGCGTGGAGATCGTGACCCTCGGCCAGTACCTTCGTCCCACTCTGGAGCATCACCCCGTTGCGGCGTACATTACTCCCGAAAAATTCGACTGGTACCGGCAGCAGGCGCTCGACATGGGCTTCAGCTACTGCGCGAGCGGTCCGATGGTGCGTTCGTCGTACCTGGCGGACGAAGCGCTCGGCTCGGTGCGCCTGAAGCGACAGGTTTCCGCGAAAGCCTGAGTCTTCCCGCTGCGCGGGAAAAGGTCTGCGACAAAGAAAGTGTTGAACCGACGCTTTCCGGATTCACGGCATCCGTACGGAGCCGGACGGAAAGGTGTCGTAACGTAATTTACGATGTTTGTCGAATACCGGGACCTCGGACAAATGGACTACAAAGCCTGCTGGGAGTACCAGCAGAGGTTTTTCGACACCCTCCTGCGAGCCAAGGGAACCCCGGCGGAGGGCGCGGGCTATTTGCTCCTGGTGGAGCATCCGGCGGTCTATACCCTCGGCAAGAGCGGCCATGCGGAGAACCTGCTGGTCGGCGAAGAGTATCTGCGCGGCATCGGCGCCGAATTTTACCACATCGACCGGGGCGGCGACATCACCTTCCACGGGCCGGGACAGATCGTGGGCTACCCGATCCTCGACCTGGAGCGCATCGGACTTTCGCTGCGCGACTACATCGACGCGCTCGAGGGCGCAGTCATCCGGACGGTAGCCCGTTACGGCATCCGGGCCGGACGCATCGCCGGCGCCTCGGGCGTCTGGATCGAAGGGGCGCAGCCGGCGCGTAAGATCTGCGCGATCGGTGTGCGGGCGTCGCGTTACGTGACCATGCACGGCTTCGCACTCAATGTGGCAACCGATTTGCGTTATTTCACCCATATCAACCCCTGCGGGTTTACGGACCGGGGCGCCACGTCGATCGAAAAGGAGCTCGGTCGCCCGGTTCCGATGGAGGAGGTCAAACGACGCCTCGTCGAAGATTTATGCGAGAATTTGAATGTTAAAATATATAAATAATAACAAATATGCCCATAGAAAAACGATGGGTAGTGAAGCCTCAGGGGAATCCGGAGGCGGTTGCCGCGATGGCTGCCGCGACGGGCATTTCCCCGGTCCTGGCCAATCTACTCGTACAGAGAGGCATAGACACGTTAGAGAAGGCTAAGAAATTTTTCAACCCCCAGCTTTCGGACCTGCACGACCCGTTCCTGATGAAGGATATGGACAAGGCGGTCGAACGGGTGGAGCGGGCCGTCCGCAACCGTGAGAAGATCATGGTGTACGGCGACTACGACGTCGATGGCACGACCGCCGTCGCGCTGGTTTATAAATTTCTGCGCCAGATAGGTCACAAGGACCTGTTGTTCTACATCCCGGATCGTTATACCGAAGGTTACGGTATCTCGACCAAGGGCATCGACCACGCCGCACGCAAGGGTGCGACGCTGATCATCGCCCTGGACTGTGGCATCAAAGCCATAGAGAAAGTGGACTATGCCAAACGCAAGGGCGTGGATTTCATCATCTGCGACCATCACCTCCCGGCCGAGGAAATTCCCCGCGCCGTAGCCGTTCTCGACCCCAAACGCGCCGACTGTTCCTATCCGTTCGACGAACTGTCGGGGTGCGGCGTGGGATTCAAGCTAGTGCAGGCCTACTGCCAGAAAAACGGAATTCCGTTCCAGCAAATCGAGCCGTTGCTCGACCTGCTGGCCGTCAGCATCGCCTCGGACATCGTTCCTCTGGTGGATGAAAACCGGATTTTAGCCCACTACGGGCTTCTGCGGCTCAACGCCTCCCCCTCGAAGGGGCTGCTCTCGATCATCAAGATCTGCGGCCTGGATCGACACAACATCACCATCGACGACATCGTCTTCAAAATCGGACCCCGCATCAACGCCGCAGGCCGTATGCGGATGGACGAAAACGACGAAAACGCCGCTCCTTCGGGCGGCTATGCGGCGGTCAATCTGCTGATCGAAGGCAACGAAAGCCTGGCCGAAGAGTTCGGCTCGGTGATCGACGGCTTCAACCAGGACCGCAAGTGCATCGACCGCAGCGTCACGCAGGAAGCCCACGACTTCATCGAGGCCCACGCGGAGCTGAAGGCCGCCAAGAGTACGGTGATCTACAACCCCCGCTGGATGAAGGGCATCGTGGGCATCGTGGCCTCCCGCCTGATCGAAACCTACTACCGCCCGACGGTGGTGCTCACGATGAGCAACGGGTTCGTCACGGGTTCGGCCCGCTCGGTGCCCGGCTTCGACCTCTATCAGGCAATCGAATCCTGTTCGGACCTGCTGGAGAACTTCGGCGGGCACATGTACGCAGCAGGACTCACGATGCGTCCCGAACGGGTCGAGGAGTTCACCCGCCGCTTCAATGCCTACGTCGAAGAGAACATCGACCCGATAACGCTGCAACCCCAGGTGGAGATCGACAGCGAACTCTTCTTCTCGAACATCACCCCGGCGTTCCGCCGCGACCTGAACCGTTTCCAGCCGTTCGGCCCCGGCAACCCCGCACCGGTATTCGTCACGCGGGGCGTGGTCAGCCACGGCGAAACGAAGCTCGTCGGCGCCGACTGCGAGCACCTGCGCATGGACCTGATGCAGCGCCAGAAACCCAACACGACGATTCAGACGATCGCCTTCCAGCAGCCGACCCACTACGAGTGGATCCGCGCGGGACATCCGATCGACGTCTGCTATCAGATCGTAGAGAACCACTACCGGGGCTCGGTTTCGGTACAGCTCCGCATCAAGGACATCAAACCCCTGCGGAGCAAGCAATAATACGGCCGGCAACATCCGTAAAAACCGGAGCTTTCAGGCTCCGGTTTTTTACGGATCCCGCCCGACGACACCGGCGGCGGCATTCCGTCCGAACCACTCCTTCCCGCTCCCGAAACGAAAAAATCCGATACAACAAAGTCGGGTTTTAGTTTCTAATTATTAGAAAAATCACTACATTTGACACAAAATAGTAATTGTTAGACCTTTTCTACCCAATATGAGTAAACCCTTCAAGCGTTATCTCGTCACCTCGGCACTGCCCTACGCCAACGGCCCGGTACACATCGGCCACCTGGCGGGCGTCTATATCCCGTCGGACATCTACACGCGCTACCTGCGCCTGAAAGGATACGACGTGATCTCGGTCTGCGGCAGCGACGAGCACGGCGTGCCCATCACCATCAAGGCCCGCAAAGAGGGCGTCACGCCCCAGCAGATCGTCGATCGCTATCACCAGTTGATTAAATCGTCGTTCGAAGGGCTCGGCATGTCGTTCGACATCTACTCGCGCACCTCGTCGAAGACCCACGCCGCGACAGCGTCGGAGTTCTTCCGCAAGCTCTACGACGAAGGCAAATTCATCGAGCGGACCTCGGAGCAATACTACGACGAGGAAACCCAGACGTTCCTCGCCGACCGCTATATCGTGGGCACCTGCCCCCGCTGCGGCAACGACCGCGCCTACGGCGACCAATGCGAAAAATGCGGATCGACCCTTTCGCCGGACGAACTGATCAGCCCGCACAGCGCCGTATCGGGTTCCGTACCCGTGAAACGCGCCACCAAGCACTGGTATCTGCCGTTGGACCAATACGAGGGTTTCCTGCGCGAATGGATCCTCGAAGGGCACAAAGAGTGGAAAACCAACGTCTATGGGCAATGCAAGAGCTGGCTCGACGGCGGTCTGCAACCGCGTGCGGTGAGCCGTGACCTGGACTGGGGCATTCCCGTACCGGTCGAAGGGGCCGAAGGCAAGGTGCTCTACGTCTGGTTCGACGCGCCGATCGGCTACATCTCGGCGACCAAGGACCTGACGCCCGACTGGGAGAAATACTGGAAGGACGAAGAGACCAAAATGGTGCACTTCATCGGCAAGGACAACATCGTCTTCCACTGCATCGTCTTCCCGGCCATGCTCAAGGCGCACGGCGGCTACATCCTGCCTGAAAACGTCCCTGCCAACGAATTTCTGAACCTCGAGGGCGAAAAGATCTCGACCTCGCGCAACTGGGCCGTCTGGCTGCACGAATACCTGGCCGACTTCCCCGGCAAGGAGGACGTGCTGCGCTACGTGCTCTGCGCGAACGCCCCCGAAACCAAGGACAACGACTTCACCTGGAAGGACTTCCAAGCCCGTAACAACAACGAGCTGGTAGCCGTGCTGGGCAACTTCGTAAACCGGGCTTTAGTCCTGACACACAAATACTTCGACGGCACAGTGCCCGCCTGCGGCGCACTGACGGACTACGACCGCGAAACGCTTCGGGAACTCTCCGGCGCGAAGGAAGCCCTCGAAAACAACATCGAAAACTACCGGTTCCGCGAAGCCTTGAAGGAGGCGATGAACATCGCACGTCTGGGCAATAAATACCTGGCCGACACCGAACCGTGGAAACTCATCAAAACCGATCCCGAACGGGTCAAGACGATCCTGAACATCGCTTTGCAGATCACCGCAAACCTCTCGATCGCCATCGAACCGTTCATGCCCTTCTCGGCGAAGAAGATCGTCGGGATGTTGCAGGCAGGACCCTTCGGCTGGGAGAAACTGGGCAGCACCGACCTGCTCGCTGCCGGACATCGGATCGGCGAAGCCGTGCTTCTCTTCGAAAAGATCGAGGACGACGTAATCCAACGCCAGCTCGACAAGTTGGCGGCGACCAAAGCGGCGAATGCTTCGGCCGAAGCAGCACAACACGTTGAAGATCAAAAGGAAACGACGACTTTCGACGATTTTCAAAAGATGGATATCCGTGTTTCGACGATCCTCGCCGCTGAAAAAGTCGCCAAGACGAAAAAGCTGTTGAAACTGACCGTCGATACGGGCATCGACAAGCGCGAAATCGTTTCGGGCATTGCCGAATACTACACACCCGAAGAACTCGTCGGGAAACAGGTACTCGTACTGGTGAATCTGGAACCGCGCGAACTGAAGGGCATCCTCTCTCGTGGCATGATTCTGATGGCCCAGGACGCTTCGGGCAAATTAAGGCTGTTACAACCTGACGATCAGACAAATCCGGGTGCGACAGTCGGATAATAAAGATATTTCTTGAACAAAAGATACAACCTTTAATATTAAAAAACAATGGAGAACATCGATTGGGGCTCTCTCGGCTTCAACTACATGAAGACCGATTTCAATGCCCGCTATACTTGCACGGACGGCAAGTGGAGCGAAATGGAAATTACAAGCGACGAGTACATCAACATGCACATGTCGGCATCCTGCCTTCACTACGGCACGGCTCTTTTCGAGGGCTTGAAAGCCTTCCGGGGCGCTGACGGCAAAGTACGTCTGTTCCGCGTCGAAGAGAATGCAAAACGCTTGCAGTCGTCGGCAAAACGCCTCTGCCTGCCCGTACCGACGATCGATATGATCGTCAAAGCCTGCGTAGAAGTGGTTAAGCGCAACGAGCGTTTCATCCCGCCCTACGGCACCGGCGCATCGTTCTACCTGCGTCCCGTTATGTTCGGCACGACGGCAGGACTGGGCGTAAAACCCTCCAAGGATGCCTTGCTGGTGGTTTACGGCTCGCCCGTAGGCGCTTACTTCAAAGGCGGCATCAAGCCGATGAAGGTCGCAATCGACCGCGAACAGGACCGTGCTGCTCCACGTGGAACAGGCGACGTGAAGGTGGGCGGTAACTATGCAGCCAGCCTTATGTCGGGCGAGCACGGACACGAGCTCGGCTATGCGAGCATCATGTACCTCGACGCAACCGAGCACAAATACATCGAAGAGTGCGGCGCAGCCAACTTCTTCGGCATCAAGAACAACACGTATATCACGCCGAAGTCGAACTCCGTACTTCCGTCGATCACCAACAAGAGCCTCCGTCAATTGGCTCAAGACCTGGGTCTGAAGGTCGAGGAGCGTCATATTCCGGTAGACGAACTCCCGACTTTCGAGGAGTGCGGCGCTTGCGGTACGGCAGCTGTCATCTCGCCGATCGGCAGCATTTACGACATGGATACGAAGCAAACCTACACCTACGGCGACGAAGTAGGAAAGGTTTCTCTGCAACTCTATACGCTTTTGCAGGACATCCAGTACGGCCGCACCGAAGACAAACACAACTGGTGCACGATCGTCATGTAATCGACGCCCGCAAAACTCAAGAAAAAGGGATGTTCCACGTGGAACATCCCTTTTTCTTACTGCATGTTTTCTTTGTCACCACTTACAAACAGTCGTAAAAAATCGGGAATAGCCACCGCCACTCCCGACAATATAAGACAGAAAAATACAATCGCACAATTTATCGACCGATCTTAATCCGCATCGACAAACGACAAATACATCCAAAAACGATTGTCAAATTCGGGAACATAGCAGTTAAACCGTATTGCTCAATCCCAATAAAAGACTTTATCGACCGAATTTCACCAGCAACACATTCACATCCGCCGGAGAAACTCCGGGAATACGGGAAGCCTGCCCTATCGTCGCAGGTCGGATTCGGGTGAGTTTCTGCCGGGCTTCGATCGTCAGGGCATTCATCGAATGGAAATCGAAATCGGCCGGGATACGGATATTCTCCAGGCGATGCAATTTGTCGGCAATGAATTTCTCCCGTTCGATATACCCCTTGTACTTGATTTGGATCTCGGCTTCCTCGACGACCTCGGCATCCATCTCCTGCTCGCGCAGAAAATCGCCGAGCTTCGGTAAAACACCCGAGAGCAGATCGAAGGTCACATTGTTACGCATCAACAAGTCGTGCAGTTTCCGACCTTGCGAAATCGGGTCGCAACCGAGCGATTTCAAACAGTCGTTAATTTCGTCCGGTTTGACACTCAGTCCGCGAGCGAATGCTACGAGCGATTCTACGAGTCGATTTTTTTTGCAGAAACTATCGTACCTTTTTTGCGAAATCAGCCCGATTTTATATCCGATCGGAGTCAATCGAATGTCGGCATTATCCTGCCGCAAGAGAATCCGATACTCGGCACGCGAAGTGAACATACGATAAGGCTCATCCACCCCTTTGGTCACCAGGTCGTCGATCAATACCCCGATGTAGGCTTCGTCGCGTGCCAATACCAGCGGTTCCTCCCCCATCCTGCGGCGATGCGCATTGATACCGGCCATCACCCCCTGCGCCCCGGCCTCTTCATAGCCGGTCGTCCCGTTGATCTGGCCGGCGAAATAGAGTCCGTCCACCAGCTTGGTTTCGAGCGAATGGTGCAGTTGCGTCGGCAGGAAATAGTCGTACTCGATCGCATAACCCGGACGGAAAATATGCAGATCTTCGAACCCCTCGATGGCGTGCAATGCCTCCCACTGAATGTCCCAGGGCAACGACGAGGAGAACCCGTTCAGATAATATTCGTTGGTCGAACGACCCTCCGGCTCGAGAAAAAGCTGGTGCTGGTCCTTATCGGCGAATGTGTTGAGCTTGTCCTCGATACTCGGGCAATAACGGGGACCGATCCCCCGGATCGTACCGTTGAAAAGCGGCGAATCGCCGAAACCCTTCCGCAGAATGTCATGCACCTTCTTCGAAGTATAGACCAAAAAGCACGGAAGCTGATTCTGCACCGGATGCGTATCGGCGGAAAAGGAAAATTTCGAGGGATTTTCATCCCCGTATTGCGGTTCCAGAATTTCGAAATTGATCGTCCGCGCATCGAGTCGTGCAGGGGTCCCGGTCTTCATCCGGCCGGCTTCGAAACCCATCGCCACGAGCGATTCGGTCACTCCGTGCGAAGCCGAATCCCCCGCACGGCCGCCCTCGGCGTGTGAACGACCGCAATACATCACCCCCGCCAGAAACGTCCCGGCAGTCAGGATCACACAGTCGGCCGAGAACTCCACCCCCATCTGTGTCCGAATCCCGCGCACTTGCGGCCGACCCTCCTCCGCAGGCCGCTGCCCGAAGAGCAGTTCGACCGCAGTGTCCTGCCAAAGATAGAGGTTGGGGGTATTCTCCAGCGTACGCCGCCATTCGGCCGAGAAACGCGACTTATCGCACTGGGCCCGGGGACTCCACATCGCCGCCCCTTTCGAGCGGTTGAGCATGCGGAACTGGACAGCCGTAAGGTCGGTAATCCGTCCCATCTGCCCTCCTAAAGCATCTATCTCTCTGACTATCTGTCCTTTAGCAACACCACCTACGGCCGGATTACAAGACATATCGGCCAACTTGGTCATGTCCATCGTCACGAGCAGCGTGCGGGAGCCGAGCCGCGCTGCCGCCGAAGCCGCCTCGCAGCCGGCATGACCGCCGCCGACCACGATGATATCGTAATGTAAAACCATATCTCCTTTTCCATGAATTGCGGAAAACACCGCCGGCCGTCAATCCGACGACCGACCGCCGCACGGCAAAGATACGAACAAAGTCGCTTATCCGAAAAAGCCGAAACCGCACGCAACGGGAACTTTCGCCCAGCTATCCGCCGTCCGACGGCGAAAGTCGGATCGAAAACGGCAACCTCGCGGCAAAACGTCGCCGCAGCGCCGAAAAGATCAGCAAATACGGGCTGCCCCAACAAAAACGGATTCTCCCCGCTTCCGGCACACTCCGGCGACCCGCGCGGGAAAATCCCGAACTTTGTCAGCATTTTCCCGCAAAAATAAACTTCTCTCCGGCAAGGAACCGGCAATCCCTGCCGCCACATTCCCGAAGAATACAAACGATTAAAGGGTTGCGGACACAACCAACGGCCGGATCCGTCCCCGCACGGCGGAAACGCCTCCTCCGAAAGCCGAATCTTCGCAGTCCACCTCTCCCGGCTACCGATTCGCCGCACGGCGGACCCGATCGACAGCCCCCACAACTGCTGCCGCAGCCACCGCAGCCAGAAACCTCCGAAACACGTCCCGCAAGCGAAGTCGTCCGCTTCAGTCCCAACGAAGGAAAACGCGATTACAGCGTTCTTTTTGGAAACGTAACGACCCGAATTCCCCTCCGAAGAAAGGACTTAAGAGAGAGTCGGCATTACAGACACGGCCTCCGGCCGCGAACGAACGACCGTCGAATGACGGACATTGAAATATACGATTGCCGGGGAAAATCCATCTTTTTTCGGGAACCGGTTCCAAACAAAAGACGAATCCGCCCATAAACCGCCGTTTCAGCGTCTTTAACGGTCCATTCCGCCGTCGGGAACAGAACCGACCGTTATGGTATATTCGAACGATTTTAAGGAGCATTTCAGGCGTTAAAAATACATCCTTTCGTGAAAGAGTTCGCAACCCTGCGGCCGGATCCCTCTGCAAACCGTCTTTTCAGCACCTTGAACCGCCCATTCCGCCGTCGGGAAGAATCGACCCTTATGGTATATTCGAACGATTTTACGGGATATTTCAGGCATTAAAAATAACCCTACCGGGAAAGGGACCCGCAACTCCGCGACCGGATTCCCTCGCAAAGCCCTATTTCAGCCCTTTGGACAGCTCATCCCACTGTCGGAGGTAGTGATCCTCCTTACGGTGCATTTGAGCGTTCGCACGGGGTGTCTTATCCTTCTGTCCGCACAGATGGAGCAAACCGTGCACCACCACGCGGCGCATTTCGGTCAGCTTCGCGGCGCCGTATTCGCGTGCATTGTCCGCAACGGTTTCCACATCGATGAAAATATCGCCCGACACGATCCGGGCGCCCTTGCGGTCGCTGTAATCGAACGTGATGACGTCGGTATAGTAGTCGTGCCCGAGGAACTGCCGGTTCATATCCAGCAGGCGGGCCGCCGAGCAAAAAATATAGGTCACATCCCCCAGTTCATACCCCTCTTCCCGGGCTACGCGGTCCAGCCACGCGGCCGTGAGCCGTTTCTGCGGCAGGCGATAGGTACAGTCATCGGTATAATAGCGTACGGCCATAGACGGTTATTTTTTGAAGCAATCCGAAGCACGCATCTGTACTTTGGGCGACGGTCCGTAAATACCGAACACCATCTTGTACTCGGGCTGCATGGTCATCACATCGACCCCCGACCCGATCGTTCCGATCTGCTGGTTGCGGGCCACCTTGTCGTCCTTGCCCACCGTCACGGAATTGAGGTTGGCATACGAAGAGATGTATTCGCCGTGGGCTATATAGACGTCGTATTTATTGGTGATCCGGTTGCGCTTCACCTCGACGACCTTGCCTTCGTAGATCGAAATCACCTGCGCCCCCTTCGGCCCCGCGATCTCGGCCATATTGCCCTTGTAGCGCTTCACCCCGCCGCCGACCACCGGCAGCCGCAGATTCGAAGTCTTCGCCGTAAAGGTGTTGCCCTCCTTGTTGCCCCGGGTCAGCTTGCGCAGCTCGTCGATCGCCACGTCAAGCCGCTGCTCGCGGGCGATTTTCTGTTGCAGGGCAGCTTTTTCCTTCTTGGAGAGCTGCTTGATGTTGGCACGCGCCGCCTGCGAATCTTTCTGCAGGCGGGTCCGCTGCGTGGTCAGGCTGCGCTTCACCGAATCCAGCGCCCGCTGCTGCCCGGTCAGCCGGGTCCGCTCGACGGACACCTGCTCCGAAAGCGTCACGATCTGCTCCATCTGCCGTTCCCGCATGGCCGCCACCTCCCGCAGATTGGTGATGCGGCGGGCCACCTGATTGAAGTCGCTCGAAGAGAAGAGGTAGGTCAGATAATTGTTGTGTTTGTAGTTGCGGTATGCCTCGCGCACCATCTCGGCATAGCGCCGTTTATGGGCGTCGAGCGATGCCGACAGCCCCCGGGCCACGCTGTCCGTACGGGCCACCTCGACCTCGAGCTTGCGGGCATCCCGCTCCGTCACGTCGAGCAGCTGGTTGCGCGAATCGATCTGACGGGCCAGACGGCGCACCGTCTCCTCGGCCGAGGCACGTCCCTTCTTGAGCTTCGAAATCTCCTGTTCCTCCCGGGCGATCTGCTTTTCGAGGTCGGCGATCAACCGTTTCTGCGCCGCGATCTGCTGGTCGGTATTCTGGGCCGCAAGCGACCCTGCACCAAGTAGAAGGAAAAGAAACAAAACGACCTTCGGCAAACGAATACACAGCGTGCGGACCGACTCCGCCCGCTGCGGGAAACGATACGAATGGTTCAAGGCTTGTCGCATAATCAGGGCTTGGATTTGAGTTGCCGGATACGCTCTTCGATCGCCCGGGGATCGTCATATCCCTTCTCCAGCGCTTTGCGCCAGTAGGTTTCGGCCATGAACTTCTCCCCGAGAGCCGCCAGGATGTCCCCGTAATGCAGGTAGAGTTCCGGATTCTCGCTGCGGTCGAAAGAGATCGCCTGCTGCATCGTTCGACGAGCCTCCTGCAGTCGTCCAAGACGGAACAGCACCCAGGCATAGGTATCCAACAGCGTGGCGTTGTTGCCGTCCAGCTCCACCGCGCGGGCTGCCATGGCAAAGGCCCGGTCGAGCTGACGGGGATCCCGGGACGATTCGCTTATAAAATAGGCGTAGTTATTGAGCACCATCGGGTTATCGTAGTAATAATGTAGCGAACGGTCGTAAGCCTCGAAACACCGGCGGCGGTATTTGTCCCGTTCCGAGTCCTTCCGTCCGGCCTCCTCCATCTGGTGATAAACATCGCCGATATATCCCCACACGGCCCCGCGCAGGGAGTCCGTATCGGCGTATTCGAGGGCTTTCTTATAGCTGCCGATCGATTGCGACAACTTTCCGGCATACCCCTGGGCGTGTCCCTTGCGGGCATACAGCTCGGTATTTCCGGGGAAAACCTCGAGCGCCCGGTCGATATACAGATAAACCGAATCGAGCCGCTTGCGGTAAGTTTCGATGTCGATCACCGCACGGTAATAGTCCAACTGGGGAGGCTGGTCGGCCAGATGCAGCTTGTAGAGGGTCAGCGCCTGCTCCAGCTCCCCGGCATTGATCAGGTGCTGCGCATACAGTTCGACGACGTCCTTATCGTCGGGATAGCGGATCGCAAGCGTCGAAATCAAGTCGTTGAGCTGAAAGAAGTTGTCCCGGTAAAAACGGACGTCGAGCGTCAGCTGCCGGAAAATGCGGACCTTTTCCGACAAGGGGAGCTCGTCGATTTCGAAAAGCCTTTTCGACACGGCCAGATAAGCATGCGAATCGTTGCGCTTGTTGTAGAATTCGGCGAGCGAAGCCAGCGCCGGGACATTCATGGAGTCGATCTCCAACGCCCGGTTATACTCGGCTATGGCCAGCGAATCCTGTTTGGCAGCACCGTACAGGTCGGCCAGAATCACGTGGTTTTCCGCTTCGTAGGGAATCGCCTCGGCCATCTCCCTGGCTTCGGCCAGCGCACGGTCCAACTGCCCCGTGCGAATCAGCAACTGGCGTTTCATCGCCCCCAACAAAGGCATTTTACCGAAACGCATCTCGGCCGAATCGAGCATATCGATCGCCGAATAGGGCATCCCGGCCTGCTGGTACAGGATCGCCAGAATACGAATGTTGTCGGGATTGGTCGGGTCGAGCGCCGAAAGCCGCACGAACAGCGGACGCGCCTTGTCGAGTTCTCCCTCAGCAAGCAGTTTTTGCCCGTAAAGCTGCCCGTACCACTTGTTGAGCGAGTCCAGCCGGTAAGCACGCCGTGCCCACGCCGTACCCTGCGGATCGCCGTCGGGAGTCACCGAAGAGAGGCGGAACCAGGCCGGAGCATACGCGGAATCGAGCTCCAGGGCCTGCAGGAACAGTGCCCGGGCCGCCAGGGTGTCCTCTCCGATCAGGAGTTTTTTCACACCCTCGGTATAGTATTCGGTCGGTCGCAGCGAGTCGGGCCACGAGGCCTCCGCCGCAGGTGCGGGCAACGCCTCTCCCTGCGGGACGAACCCCGTGGAGAAAGCCGTGCAGAGCACCAGAATCGCAAGCATCCGCTTCATTGAAATCGTTGAGTTTGTATCTTCGTTCTTCGCCGGAAGAGTGCAATGGACAAGACGCAGCCCCTCCCTTCGTCTGTCGGGAAAACGTCGGAGAACCGCTTTTCGTATTCCCGCGAACGATACGGCACTTCATCCCCGGAACATCCCGGCATCCGGCGGGCGATTCGCCGCTCCCCGACCCGGGAAGTGTACCGCAGCGCTTAAAGCACCGTATCGAACTGATGCAGGAACCGCACGTCGTTCTCGAAATAGAGCCGCAGATCCTTCACGCCGTATTTGAGCATGGCGATACGCTCTACCCCCATGCCGAACGCGAACCCGGAATATCTCTTCGAATCGATTCCGTTGGCCTCCAGCACATTGGGATCGACCATGCCGCAGCCCATGATCTCCAGCCAACCCGTGCCCTTGCAGACGTTGCAGCCCTTGCCGCCGCAGAGGTTGCACGACACATCGACCTCGGCCGACGGTTCGGTGAAGGGAAAGTACGAGGGGCGCATGCGGATCGTGGCGTTCTCGCCGAAAACCTCCTTGGCGAAGTAGAGGATCGACTGTTTCAGATCGGCGAACGACACGCCCTCGTCGATATAGAGTCCCTCGATCTGGTGGAAGATGCAGTGTGCGCGGTAAGAAATCGCTTCGTTGCGGAAGACGCGGCCCGGGCAGATCACCCGGATCGGCGGCTTCTGCCGCTCCATCGTCCGCACCTGAATCGACGAGGTGTGGGTCCGCAGCAGCACGTCGGGGTTCTTGGCGATGAAGAACGTATCCTGCATGTCGCGGGCCGGATGCTCGGGCGGGAAGTTGAGCGCCGAGAAGACATGCCAGTCGTCCTCGATCTCGGGACCCTCGGCCACCGTATAGCCCAGCCGCGAGAATACCTCGACGATCTGGTTGGTCACCAGCGAAATGGGATGGCGCGAACCCAGCTCCTCCGCAGAACCGGGACGGCTCATGTCGGGAATCCGCTGCGAAGAGTCCCCGGCGGCGTCCGCAAGTTGCCCCCGCAGGGCGTTGATCCGCTCCTGCGTCCGGTTCTTGAGGTTGTTGAGCTTTTGGCCGAACTCCCGTTTCAGCTCGGGCGCCACGCTCTTGAACTCCTCCATGAGGGCCGTCAGCTCGCCTTTTTTCCCCAGCATCCGGATTCGGAAATCCTCGATCTCGGCCGCAGCTTTGGGTTTGAATGCCTCCACCCGTTCGAGCAGCTCGTTGATTTTATCGTTCATAACCTAAAGTTTACGCTTTATTTTGTACTTTTACGCACGGTTTAATAGGCAAAGTTAATAAAAATATCAGGATATGAAGCGGAAATTCCTCTCTTTTCTCGCGGCGGGAATGCTTTTCACCCTTCCGGCAGCGGCCCAGAGCGTCGGGGTGGTCATGAGCGGCGGCGGAGCCAAAGGACTTTACCATATCGGCGTATTGCAGGCACTCGAAGAGAGCGGCATTCCGATCGACTACGTGTCGGGAACCTCGATGGGTTCGATCATCGCGGGCATGTACGCCGCAGGATACTCCCCCGAAGAGATGCGCCGGATCGTCGCTTCGGGTGTGGTCAAACAGTGGGTTTCGGGGCGCATCGACCCCAGCTACCTGCCCTACTACCGCCGCAATACCGGCACCCCGATCTTCCTCTCGATCCGCCTCAACATGAAGGACCGCCCGGACGACCCCAACGCGAGCCGTTTCCGCCTGCCTTCGTACCTGATCTCCTCGAATCAGATCGACCTGGCCCTCGCCGACCTGTTCGGCCCGGCCACGACAGCTTCCCGGCGGGACTTCGACAGCCTGATGGTGCCGTTCCTCTGCGTGGCGAGCGATATGAACACCCGCCGTCCGGTGGTGCTGCGCAAGGGCGACATGGGCGAAGCGATCCGTTCGTCGATGTCCATTCCGCTGGCGTTCAAACCCATGAAAATCGACACGATGCTACTCTACGACGGCGGCATCTACGACAACTTCCCCTGGGAACCCCTCGACAAGGAGTTCCATCCCGATTTCCTGATCGGCAGCAAATGCACGTCGGGAAACAACGACATCACGGAGAACAGTTCGCTCGTCGATCAAGCCTTCTCGCTGGCCATGAACAAGACCAACTACGACATGCCCGAAGGACGCAGTCTGATGATCAACCGGGCTGTCAATGTCAGCATGCTCGATTTCAACAGCGCCGATTCGATCATCGAAGCGGGCTACCGCGACGCACTGGCCCAGATTCCGGCCCTGCGGGAAAAAATCCACCGCATCGTCACGCCCGAAGAGATCCGCACCAAGCGGGCGGCTTTCCGCGAAAAATGTCCCCCGATCATCTTCGACGACTACGAGTTCGAAGGACTCACCCATGCACAAACGGCCTATGTACGTGACGTCATGCGGCTGGACGACACCTACGACGGACGGCAGCGGCAGATGAGTTTCCCCGAATTCCGCGACGACTTCTTCTCCGTCATAGGCAACGACGAATTTTCGGTCGAATACCCCGAATTCCGGTACGACCCGCTGCGGGAACGGTATTCGGTCAAGCTGAAGATGTCCGCACGCGAAAACCTCCGGTTCCTGATCGGCGGCAACATCTCCTCGACGGCTTTCAACCAGGCATTCATCGGTTTCGACTACCACACGATCCGCCGCGTGTCGCAATGGGCTTTCGCCGGTATTTACATCGGCCCGACCTATGCGACCGGTTCGCTGGGCGGGCGCACGGACTTCTACCTTTGGAAACCCTTCTCGCTCGACTATTCCTACAATTTCGAAGTCCTGAACCTGCGGCACGGCAACTTCGGCAACCTCACGCCGATCGATAACACCAAATCGGTCAAGAACAACCAGGGATTCCTCTCCATCGGACTCACCATGCCGCTGACACACAACAGCCTGGCATCGCTGCGGTTCAACGGAGGACAACAAGCCTACCGCTACGACACCGCCGTTCCCGGTACGGATCCCAACACCGACCTCACGCGCTTCTCCTTCTTCGGCACCAAGCTGGAGATCGCCCGCAACACGCTCGACAAGATTCTCTACCCGCGCCGGGGGTCCGAAATATCCCTCTCGGGCATCTACATCACGGGGCGCGAACGACACAAACCCGCCGAATTCGGGCGTAAGCGAAGTTTCAACGCCCACCGCGAATGGTTCGGCGCCAAATTCCAGTGGAACCGCTATTTCGACCTGCCCGGCTGCAAATGGTTCTCGTTCGGATTCAACATCGACGCCGTCTGGACCACGCACCCCCGGTTCCAGACCGAAACGGCTACATTGATGTCGCTGCCGGCCTATCAGCCCGTCGTACACTCCCAGATGGCTTTCATGCCCGACTACCGGGCGAAAAACTTCCTGGCCGGCGGTCTGATGCCCACTTTCGATCTGCTGCCCAATTTCTTCCTGCGCACGGGATTTTATGCCATGTACCGCGACAACCGGGGGCTGCCCGGCGAAAAGATGCAATACATCACCGAAGCCTCGTTCGTCTATCACACGCCCATCGGACCGGTCAGCCTGTCGCTCACCAAATACGACCTGAAGAGCTGGCACAATATGTACCTCACTTTCAATTTCGGCTACGCGATCTTCGCTCCCAGCGGGCATTTCTATTGATTATTTCCCAGTCGCCCTGTTCCCGAAAGGCCGTACGCAAAGCATCCGGTAAAAATTCAAACGGGTCAAACCGGAAACAGAAAATCCGCCTTGCCGCATGATGCAAGTCGAATCATAAAATAAAGAGGGCTGCGCAATGCAGTCCTCTTTATAATGCAGGCTAAATCAGTCGTAACCGATCGCCGCGAATTTTCAGTCCTATTTTCCCGACATCATTTTGGCACGTTCATAATCTTCGTTGGTCAGAATATACGTCCAACGCGCCCGGCGGGGCGTAAACTCTTCGTAAATCCACTGCCCCGGATCACAAATCTGCCGGGTCTTGAAACGCTGCGTAAAATCCGAATACTTCTCCTCTATTCCCGATGGAAATCTAACAGGCCCATATTTGTCATCGACATCGTAATAGACCTCCATCTCCGTAATAAGAGGAGAAAAGGTGGTGATAAGACCCGGTACATCCATAGACGAATTAGATGTTAAGAATCTGTTTGTATATTTTTTTCCGGGATCTACAAGCCCATTCATATGGTCTATAAATTCATCGTTTTTTGTCGGGCAAAACGTAAGAGTGAAGTAAATTTTGTGGTCACTGGCATTGCACAAACAAAAATAGGTGTAAAAAACACTTGGCGTGGGATTTTCCTGAGAAATCTGCGTATCGAAATCGACATTCGCTTCAATATATTCAGCCGTCGGATCTCCCTCGAATTCCGGAGCGGGATAATAATTATCGTCCTTATCGCATCCGGTCGTTGCAACCAATGCGACAAACAACAAAAAATAATGAATTATTATTTTCATAGCAAAAATAATTTATAGTTTATAATCAGGCCATTGGTGACTATCTTCGACATTGTAAATATAACCAAAACATCCACAACATCCAAATAAATCGAACGCGAACCATCAATACCGGGACAAACTTTTACTCAACAACTTCCGGCGAAATAATCGTCGGATTTCCCCAACTGATACCGAAACCTGCCGCATCGTTCCCATCCCGAAAATTCGAATTCCGTCCCGGTACAAAATGGCGGGGGCGCACCGCTATCGGTACGCCCCCTGGCAAGCAACAATTGTTTAACTAATAATAACCCTCCAAATTACTACTTATTATTTGCCTGCTCCGGTTGTGTTTTCTGACTCTCTGCAGCGGCAGGAATCTCGGATTCCGGCGTTACGGTTTCGACCTCGACAGCCTCGACCTGTTCGGTCGCTACCGGTTCCGTCGCGGCCGTATCCTGGGCGGCCTTCTGGGTTTTCTGACCGCAGGAAGCCATGCTTCCGGCCATTACGATTACAGCTGCTGCAATGAATAACTTTTTCATTTTTCGATTGTTTTTTTAACTAAAAAATTAAACTATTTTTTTGCTTCCCAATCTCTTTATTTACTCTGTGTCAAGGTATGTGCCAATCCGCCGGCATAAACCATTATGCTGGTAATCAACGATATAATAAAATGATAATATTATATGCGGCTGTGGAACGGTGTGGAAATCCCCAAAATGATGTGGAATATTTCCACACCCGACGACTATTCGATGCCGTACAGATGCAGTTTGTTGTAGAGCGTCTTGCGATCGATCCCCAGCAGCCGGGCCGCCTGGGATTTGTTGCCGCCGGCTGCCGCCAGCGCCCGCCGGATCCGCTCCTCCTCTCCCGCCGGATCGCGCAAAGCGATCGGCGCCGGAACAGCCTCCGACAATTCGGCGGGCAGCTCGGCCGGAGTGACGTACTCGCCCGTCGTCAGCAGAACCGCCCGGGTCACGGCGTTCTTCAGTTGCCGCAGATTTCCGGGCCAATCGCAGGCCACGAGCAGTTTTTCAGCCTCCGGATCGAAACCCACCACGCGTTTGTCGAGCTCGCGGTTGGCCTGGTCCAGAAAAAAGTCGGCATAGAGCATAATATCCTCCCTGCGCTCCGCGAGATCGGGCATATGGAGCACGAATTCGTCGATGCGGTGGTAGAGGTCGGCACGAAACGATCCGCGCGCGATAGCCGCCTCCAGATCCTCGTTCGTGGCACAGATCAGACGCACGTCCACCGGGATTTCGCGCAGCCCTCCGACGGGTTTTATCCTGCGCTCCTGAAGGGCTCGCAGCAACTGGATCTGAACTTCGTAGCTCAAGTTGCCCACCTCGTCCAGGAAAAGCGTACCGCCCTGCGCCGATTCGAAAGCGCCCTTCTTATCGGACAGCGCTCCCGTGAAGGAGCCTTTGATATGGCCGAAAAACTCCGAAGCTGCCAGTTCACGCGACAGAGCGCCGCAATCGACCGCCACGAAGGGTTTGCCCGCCCGTTTGCTGCGCAGATGGATCAACCGGGCCACGTGCTCCTTGCCCGTGCCGCTCGCCCCTTCGAGCAGCACCGACATATTGGTAGGAGCCACCAGACGGACGTATTCGTACAGTTTACGCGAAGCGTCGCTGTGCCCTTCGATGTAATTCAATTCGCCTTCGCTCAAGGCCCTGTCCCCCTTCCGACGCGGTTTCACGGGCGCCGGAACCATCGCTGCGGATGCGGGCACAGCTGTTTCGGGGTGCGGGGCATCCAACGCCTCGCGGATCTTGCGGAGCAGCTCGTCCGGCTGAACGGGTTTGGAAACATAGTCCCTCGCGCCGAGCTTCATACTCACCACGGCATTGCGGATTTCGGCATAGCCGGTCATCACGATCACAGGTACCGTCACGCCCCGTTCGGCGATCCACTGCAACAGATCGGTCCCGTCCCCGTCGGGCAGACGCATGTCCGAAAGCACCAGATCGTAGCTCCCCTCCGCGAGAAGCCGGCGCCCGGCGGCGATGTCGGCAGCCGTATCGACTCCGAAGCCCTTCTTGCCGAGCCACGTGCGCAGCATCAGCGAAAAGGTTACGTCGTCATCTATGATCAATATCTTTTCCATACCGAAATTTCATTCAAAAAAACCGAAGCCGCCCGCAGAGGCTTCCCGCAACGCTCCTCTTCGGCGAGGCTCCTTCTCCGGCATCGTCCGACACCGAAGCGTCCGATCCTCTGCAACTTCCCGTCCGGGCATGATGCGAACGGACGGCCTCCTGTCGGAATACGCTCCCGGCGGGGATCAACGGTCGCAAAGATACTCTTTTTTTGCCGCCCGGACAATTTCGCCGACCCTTTCCGCTACACCGAGCGCTGCGCTGCGCAAAGCCCCGTCCGCAGAACCTTCCGAACGCTCCAGACAGCGCAATGCCGCAGCGAGCTCCTCCTCGCCCAGCAACGTGTAGATCGGCACCATTTTGTGAGCGATCGCACGCAAAGCGACCGCATCTCCGGCGAGCGCGGCCCGGCGCAAGGTTTCGGCATGGGCCTCGTTCTCGGCGACAAAGGTCCGGATGATCTCCCGGGCGGCTTCGGCATCGTCGCGGGCGAAAGCCGTCAGAGCTTCGAACCCGCGAACCGCATCCTCTTCCGGAAGACACTCCTCCGGAGCAACCCCCGCCTCCGGCACGACACGGCGTAACACGGCCACCAGTTCGGCCCGCGCGAAAGGTTTCCGCAGCACGGCCGCAAATCCCCGTTCGACATAGGCCGACTCATCGTCCGAACGGGCTGAAACGGCTACCACCGGCAGCTCCGCACGAACGGCCCGAATCCGTCGCAGCACCTCGAACCCATCCACTCCGGGCATCTGTATATCGGTAAAAACCAGATCGAAAGAGGATTCCTGCACCAGTTTTTCAGCGTATTCGGGAAAAGGACAGCTCTCCGTTTCGATTCCCAACTCCCGGCAGAGAGTCGCAGTCATCTCAAGTTGCAGGGGGTCGTCATCCACCAGCAGGCAGCGGAGGGGTCGTCCGCCCTCCATACACACTCTGCCCGGACACATCCCCGCTGCGGCTTCCTTTTCGGAAGCGTCGTCCTCCGCCTCCCCAACCGGGACAGCGACCAGGAATCGGCTTCCGGCACCCGGTTCGCTCTCCAGCTCGATCGTACCGCCGAGCAGCTTCACGAGGCGATCGACGATCGAGAGGCCCAGCCCTACGCCGCTCACGCCGCCCGCCGACGGCAGGCGCACGAACTCCTGAAAGATGCGCTCCCGCTCCTCGGGGCCGATTCCCCGACCCGTATCGCTGACACGGAACAGCAGCCGCCCCTCTTCCAACCAGGCGTCGAACGCGACGAACCCCCGGTCGGTGAACTTGATCGCGTTGGAAAGCAGGTTCTCGGCGATCTGCCGCACACGCGAGGGATCGCCCGCGACCTGTCCCGAAAGTTCGGCGGCGAGCGTACACCGCAATTCGATTCCTTTGGCCGCAGCCACCGGCTCGAACCCGGTGCAGACAGCCGTAAACAGATCGGCCGGAGAGAAGGCGATGCGATTGACGGCGACTTTATTGGAGTCGAGTTTGTAGAAATCCAGCAGGTCGGTCACCAACTCCAACAGGTGATCGGCCGAGCTCTTCATATGATCCAGATAAAGCGCACCCCGCTTGCCCAGGTCCAGACGCGTAAGCAGATCGATATAGCCCATGATCGAACCCAGCGGAGCCTTAATGTCGTGCGTAATGGTAAGCATCAGCTTCTCACGGGCCTCCAGCAAGGCTTCGTTGTGGCGATTAGCCGCTTCGAGCTGGCGTTTGTAACGGTTGCTGCGGTTCACGTCCCGCCAGAGGATTCCGACGAAGAGCAGCATCACCAGCAGCGATCCGGCAGCCACCGAGCCCAGTATGACGAGCGAGCTGCGCCGCACCTGTTCACGAGCCTGCATCCGCTCCCAGAGATAGGCCGTCTCCTCCTCCTCGAAGTCGATAATCAGGCGGTAAATCCGCTGATTGATCTGCTGGTTGTTGCGTTGCAGCCGCAACCCCTCCCGCCACGCCTTGTCGTAAAGGGCCAGCCGCTCGCTGGTCACCCGCTGCTCCAGATCCTGCAGCACTACGGCGATGGTATCCCCCAGACTCATCTGCCGAGGCGGAGCGTCGATCCGCACCCGGGTCTTCACCACCACCTGCGAATCGTTCTTGGGCGGGCTGAACAGGTCGCCGAACCGGCGGAAGAAATTGCGCTTCTTTTTCGGAGCCACGCGCACCGTATCGCGGACCAGGATCGTATCGGGTTCGATAGTCGGTTGCGACAGGGAGTCCAGCATGGGAATCATCCGCTGGATATTTTCGCTCAACAACGTCGCCGTGCCCGCCGAACGCAGGTTGCGGTCCAGAGCCTTGATCCCCTGCTCCTTGCCGGCGATCAGCCGCACGATCGTGTCCAGACGCATCTGCTGCGACTCGTCGTCCGCACGCATACGGAGCGAATCGATGCACTCCCGTACCAGCCGGAGTTCGCGTTTGTAACGATTCTCGTAGCTGGCATAACCGGCCACCAGCATCTGACCGTATGTTTCGGCCTCATAGAGATGGTAGAGAGTCTGATTGACCAGTCCGCGCCGCCGCCGAAGCTCCTGCTGGCTGTGGTCCGGTTCGAGGAGCGCTCCGGTCTGGCGCCAGACGTAGATCATGGCCGTCAGGCCGATCAGGGCAATCAGCACGTAACCCACGACGATTTTGGTGCGTACGAATTTAGACTCTTTCATCATAGCGGATCGACTTATCCTTCGCCCAAAGATAGCATCTGTTTCGGTGATTTTCGCTGCGGAAAGCCTTTTTCTTTCCAAAGCCTTTCCGCAAGGGGGTCTGCACCCTATTTGATCCGGGCGATGATCCTCTCCAGCGTCAGCTCACGCACCGCATCGCGTCCGATCCGGCGGGCTGCCGCCCCCTCCTTCGCCGCCAGTCTGCGGGCCAGCGCCAGCGCATCGGGGTAAAGCCCCCGGCTGCGTTTGCCGATCTGCCGCAGGGCCCAATTCACGGCTTTTCCGATCCGGACGCGGGAATCCTCCGCACCCCGTTCGATCAGCGGCAGAAAGGCCCTGAAATCGTCGTCCGAAGCCCGTTTATCCCCGACGGCGAGCGTAGCCAGCAGAGCGAACCCCGCCCGTCGGGTAAACTCCTCGTCCGAAGCGGCGTATTCGCGCACCTTGCCGTAAGCGTACGACGTATAGCGGAACAGGTTGATACAACACTGGTCGCACAGGTCCCACGACCGAAATTCGGCGACCCAGGCATCCATCTCCTCCGGACGGAACAGCGCCGGATCGGCGATCATCGACGCCAGGATCCGCCCTTCGTGCACCGGCCTGCGGTAGAGTTCCAGCGCCAGCGCATGATTCCGGCCGATCTTCAGCGCCAGACGCCGCAGATCGACCACCCGCACCCCGACCGCCAGCCGGGCGTCGATTCCGAACCGCACCATTCCCTCCCGGAACTCCGGATTGGCATGGGCCGCAAGCCACTCCAAGACCTCTTCGCAGGTCATATCCTTTCCTTTTTTCGTCTTCATCTCTATCTCACTTATCCGCACGAATGAAATTCTAAAAATAGTCATTTATTTTATTTCTGCAAACCGATCCGAAAAGAAGGACGGTTTTCACACCCCGCAATGCGTAAATTTCATCCGACCGTTTTTCAACATCGAAAAGGGGAGAACGCTGCGAGCGTTCTCCCCTTTTCGATTCGCGGACATGCGCCTGCAAAGCAAACGCACATTCGCCGTATTTCCAGTTACTTACGCTTCTTGTCCGCTTTCTTGGCGTTTTTCTTCGAAGCCTTCGTCTCCTTTTTCTTCACATCCTTCTGATCGCATGCCTTGGTGCAGTCGCTCTTCACGAGGGTCATCTCGTCGAGCAGCCAGTCCGCACCCGCGAACTTGTCGATCACGAAGAGCACATAGCGAACGTCCACGCCGATAGTACGCTGTACATCCGGCTCGAAGGCGATATCGCCCGACATAGCCTCCCAGTTACCGTCGAAAGCCAGACCGATCAGCTCGCCGCGGCTGTTCATCATCGGCGAACCCGAGTTACCGCCCGTGATGTCGCAGTTGGCCAGGAACGCTACGGGAAGTTCGCCCTTGCAGTTGGCATAGGGACCGAAATCCTTCGCCTCGTAAAGCTCCTTGAGCTTGGCGGGAACGACGAATTCGGGATTCGAAGAATCCTCCTTCTCCATCACGCCCTTGAGCGTCGTGTAGTAATCATATACCACGCCGTCGGCAGGTTCATAAGGCAACACCTGACCGTAAGTCAGACGAATGGTGAAGTTCGCATCCGAATACCAGGCCTTGTCGGGCTGCATGCGCATCAGACCGGCTACGTAAAGACGATGTCCGTCCGCATATTTCTGCAGGTTGGGTACGGCCTTCTCGCGCAGCTCCTTCATCTTGTTCAGAACCGACGTAGCCAACACTACCGCCGGATCGTTCTTGATCTGCTCGGACGTAGCGGCCGATGCCTTGGCCTCGTCCGTGAAGACCGAATTGTCGTACAGGTAATCCACATAAGCGTCGATGTCGCCGCCGAACTGCGCGTCGATCACCTCCGCGAAAACGGTCGGCAGATCCTTCACGTTCTCCTTGACCATCGAAAGCATCTTCCGGGCTACCTTGCGGTCCGTCGGCAGGTTGTAATCCTTGTAGAAGTTGGCGTAATACTCCTTCGCCTGCGCTTTCGCTTCGTCGCTTACCTCCTCGGCCGTCAGCATCCGGTTAGCCACCAGAGCCGGGGTCATGATTTCGACCGAACGGACCATCGCCTCGCTCAAATACTGGAGCGGACCGGTGTAGGCCATGTTGTCGTTCACCGCCTCGCGGATCATGCCGAGCGCATCGACGAATCCCTCTTCAGGCAGCGTATTCTGCTCGGCCCAAGCCTGGAATTCGGCTTCCTGCGCCTCCTTCAAGGCTTTCACGTCCAGTTTTTTCAGACCGCGCAGCATGCCGATCGTATTCTTCCAATAGTTCGACGAATTGGCATATTTCGAAGCGTACTGGATACGCACCTTGTCGCTGGCGGCCATGTCCTCCTTCAGGATGTCCTGACGGGCGCCGCGAATGTCGATGCGCTGCGGACCCGAAACCTGGAACATCTCGTCGATCTCGTACGAAGTCATATAACGCTGCGTGGAACCCGGGAACCCCATGATCATGGCGAAATCACCCTCCTCGTAGCCGTCGAGCGAAATCTTCAGGAACTTCTCGGCCTTGTAAGGGCGGTTTTCGGGCGAATAATCCGCCGGCCTGTTATCCTGTCCGGCATAGACGCGAAACACCGAGAAATCGCCTGTATGGCGTGGCCACATCCAATTATCGGTGTCACCGCCGAACTTGCCGATCGAAGTCGGGGGCGCCCCCACCAGGCGCACGTCGGTATAGACCTCGATCACGAAGGCGAAATACTGGTTCCCTTCGAAGAAAGGCTTGACCTCCACCGTCATGCCGGGGTTGGCCTCCCGCAGCGAAGCGGTCAGGCCGGCGATATTCTCCGAGGTGATCCGTTCGTATTCCTGCTGCCCGGCCGTGGAAGGCACGTTGCCCAGAATATCCGCAGTCACGTCGCTGATCGAACGGATGAAACGCACCTTGAGCCCCGGGGCGGGAATCTCCTCCTGGCGCGACATGGCCCAAAAGCCGTTCTTCAGGTAGTCGTGTTCGACCGACGACAGGGATTGTATCGACCCGTAGCCGCAGTGGTGGTTGGTGAACAGCAGGCCGTCGGGCGAAACGATCTCGCCCGTGCAGCCGCCGCCGAAAATGACGATCGCATCCTTGAGCGAAGATTTGTTGATGCTGTAAATATCCTCGGCCGAAAGTTTGCATCCGCGCGCCTTCATGTCCCGGATATTCATTTTCTGCAGGTAAGGCAGCATCCACATGCCTTCGTCTGCCGCCGCGGTCAGCGACACGCACGCCGCTGCAATCAGTAAAAACAGTTTCTTCATATATAAACGATTATTTGATGTTGATCATGTTCAGGATCGAACGCTCGGCCTTGCGGCGCACCTCTTCGTCGAGTACGATCTCCGGGGCCTCCCGCTCGAGGCATTGGCAGATGTTTTCCAGCGTCACCATCTTCATGTACTTGCAGTTGTTGCAGCCGCATGTCTCGTCGTCCGGGGGCGCCGGGATAAATGTCTTGCCGGGATAGCGCCTCTTCATCTCGGCGAGGATGCCCGATTCGGTGACGACGATGAACTCATCGGCCCCGCTGCGGCCGCAATAGTCGAGGATCGCAGCCGTCGACCCCACGAAATCAGCCACCTCGATGATATAGGCCCGGCATTCGGGATGCACGACGATGCGGGCTGCGGGGCAGTTTTTCGAGCGAAAACTCCTCGTGGACATGGCACGCCCCGTCCCAGATCACCATATTCTCGCGGCCGGTCAGCTTCTTGATGTAAGCGCCCAGGTTCCGGTCGGGCGCGAAGATGACGGGGCGGTCGGCCGGGATCGACTCCACGACCTTCAGGGCATTCGACGAAGTGCAGCAAATATCGGTCAGCGCCTTGACCCCGACGGTGGTGTTGACATACGAAACCACCGTATGCCCCGGGTACCTGGCCTTGAAGGCCGCAAAGTCGCGGGCATCGCACGATTCGGCCAGCGAGCATCCCGCCTCGGGACAGGGTATGAGCACCTTTTTGCCGGGGCATAGCACCTTGGCGGTCTCGGCCATGAAATGCACGCCGGCGAACAGGATGATTTCCGCATCGACCGACTGCGCCTTGACCGACAGCGCAAGCGAATCGCCCAGGAAGTCGGCCACCTCCTGTACTTCGGGCAGCGTATAGTAATGGGCCAGTATGACGGCGTGTTTCTCGCGTTTCAGTTCTTCGATCCGATTCCGGATTTGCGCGGAGTTATCAACCTTCATTTTTTATTTTTACTTTTTAATTTAATTTTAATAAAGAAATAAGAATAGAAATAATAGCTGTTGATACTGTTCACAAGTTATTGCGGAAAATATCTTTCAACATTTTACTCCCGAGCTGTTTCCTATTCCTCGTTACAACCGGTTCGTATTCAAAGGTATGAAATTATAATCAACAATTGTCAAAAACCGTTGTCAACATTTCGACAGCCGTTTGTTGTGAACAATCTGTTCCGTTTTCCGGGGTTCGGGGCTGACTATAATTTCCCATAACTTTTTTTGGTTTCCGGAAAATCTTGTATATGCCCGCCCTTTCCGGAATTTGCAACTCTTCCGACCGGAAAGTTATCATTAGTTATCTCCGTTTATCAACACGCTTCCTAACACGATTTCATCACCTTTTCGACAATCTTTTCCGCGATTCCGCGGTACCATTTTTCGACGCGTGGATCTATCCCCGCAGCAGGCCTCCCTTCGTCGGCTCCTTCCATGATCGACTGTACGATAGGTATTTCCCCCAGGAAATCCACGCCGTGCTCTTCGGCGAACCGGCGTGCACCGCCTTTGCCGAAGAGGTAGTAGCGGTTTTCGGGCAGTTCCTCGGGGGTGAACCAGGCCATGTTTTCGATGATTCCCGCCACGGGAATGTTGACGTTTTCGTTGCGGAACATCTCCACGCCGCGCACGACGTCGGCCACGGCGACCTGCTGGGGCGTCGAGACGATCACCGCGGAATCGATCTTCAGTTCCCCGATGATCGAGAGGTGTACGTCGCCCGTTCCGGGGGGCAGGTCGGCCAGCAGGAAGTCGAGCGTCCCCCATTTGGTCTGGTGGATCATCTGTTTCAGGGCGCTGACGGCCATGGCGCCGCGCCATAGCAGGGCGTCGGTAGGTTTGATGAAGAACCCGATCGACATCAGCCGGATGTCCATCGGCTCCGCAGGGACGATATGGTCTGCGCCCTCTTCCTGCACGGCGTCGGGCAGGTAGCCTTCCACTCCGAACATCTTGGGCTGCGAAGGCCCGTATATGTCGGCGTCGAGGATGCCTACGCGGAATCCCATGTTTCGCAGGGCGACCGCGAGGTTGGCCGTGACGGTCGATTTACCTACCCCGCCCTTTCCCGATGCGACAGCAATGACCTTGGCGATGCCGCCCGTGGTCGTCTTCAGCTTGGGTTCGGGGCGCGGGGCAGCGCCGCCCTCCTTGATGACTACCAGTACCGTTTGATCGGGGAATTCGCGTTTGAGCAGTTCCTCAGCCTGGTTTTTGATTTTCACTGCGAACGGGTCGCGGGCCTTGGCGAAGCGGAGTACGACGGTGATTTTTCCGGCCGCTGAGGCGATATGCTCGATAAAACCGCTGCTGACGATATCCTGCCCCGTTTCGGGATGAACGAGCGACGCGAGCAGATGTCTGATTTTTTCTTCCATATTTGTGTAGTGACTTTCCTTGCAAAGATAACGTATATTTTACAGAATAAATATATGTTACCCTTCTTTTTTATCGAAAAACGATAAATTTTATTTGTTTTTCATATAATTTCTGTATATTTGCGAAAGAAAACCGGAATCGGAACAAAATTAGGACAAACAAAAAATAACTTCGTTATGAATTTTATCAAAACTTTCCTGGCTGCCATCCTCGCGTTTGTCGTGGGGTCGGTACTGGTAGTCTTCCTTTGGATTTTCATCCTGCTCGGCATTGCCGGTTCGATGGAGAAAAGCGTGGCCGTACACCCCGAGTCGATCCTCAAGCTCGACTTTTCGGAGGTGTTGACCGATGCCCCGTCGAGCGATCCTTTCGCCGGCTTCGATTTCGCGACGCTCCAGTCCACGCGTATGCTTCCGCTGATGAAGGCACTGCGTGCGCTTGAGGCGGCGAAGGACGATCCGCGGATCAAGGGTATTTACTTGCGTATGAACGGCAACGGCGGAGTGGCGGGTTCGGCCCTGCTCGAAGAGCTGCGTGAGGCGATCGTCGATTTCAAGCAGAGCGGCAAGTTCGTCGTCGCCTATAACGAAACCTACTCGCAGGGGCAGTATTACCTCGCTTCGGCGGCCGACAAGATTTACATGCAGCCCGAAGGAGGGATGGACTGGTCGGGCCTTTCGTTCAATTTGGCGTTCTACAAGGGGTTGCTCGACAAGCTCGACGTCAAGGCCGAGGTTTTCCGCCCCACGGCCTGCAAGTACAAGAGCGCCGTCGAGCCCTATATACTTCCCAAAATGTCGGACGCTAACCGCGAACAGATGCAGGAACTGGTCAATTCGATGTGGAATACCATCGCCGGTTCGGTGGCCGAGGCACGCGGTATCGACCTGGAAACCCTGAACCGGATCACCGACAAACTGGAGGTCTCGCTGCCCGAGGATGCCCTCGAACACGGGTTCGTGGATAGCCTGCTCTACGAAGATCAGATGAACGACGTCTTTGCCGAGCTGGGCGTGCAGTCCGATTCCGACGGCCAATACAATTTCGTCACCCTGGGCGAATATGCGTTGCAGGTCAGTGCCGACCTCAAGAATATTTCGGCCGACCAGGTTGCTATCGTATACGCCGACGGTGCGATCGTCGACGGCGAGGGCTTCGGCCGCGAGATTTACGGCAATACGCTGGCTGCGACGCTGGCCGGTGTGCGTGCCGACGAAAAGGTCAAAGCCGTGGTGCTGCGCGTGAATTCCCCGGGCGGCAGCGCATTGGCTTCGGATGTCATCTGGCGCGAAATGGAGCTGCTCAAGGCCGAGAAACCCGTCATCGTCTCGATGGGTTCCTATGCGGCCAGCGGCGGATACTATATCTCGTGCCCGGCCGATGTCATTGTGGCCGACAAACTGACCCTGACGGGTTCCATCGGCGTCTTCGGCATGTACCTCAATACCATCGACGCCCTGAAGAACAAACTAGGCATCACGTTCGACGCCGTGAAGAGCAACACCTCGGCAGGCATGGGCATGACCTCGCCTCTGACGCCTGCCGAAAGGGCTTCGATCATGCGCGGCGTGGATAAGGTGTACACTACGTTCACGAACCTCGTGGCGCAGGGGCGCAACCTGCCTGTCGAGAAGGTGCTCGACATCGCCGGCGGCCGTGTCTGGTCGGGCGACAACGCCCTCGGCATCGGCCTGATCGACACGTACGGAGGCCTGAAGACGGCCATCGCCATCGCTGCGGACAAAGCCGGG
>OHHC01000166.1_pt1 | contig 34212 bp, 27 predicted proteins | sample 1606381 | NCBI WGS metagenome assembly OHHC01 (sample SAMEA3879581, study PRJEB24766) | human gut metagenome | biome: human-associated habitat; feature: feces | place: USA | collected 1985/1987 | reverse complement strand
CCGCCACAGGCGGCGCTTCGGTGATGTTGCCCGCTCCTCTAAGAAAGCTTTCAAACACTGCGGCGCGGCTATTGAAAGCTTGATTATAAAAAATTATTTGAGTCACTTGCTTTTACCTTGCTATGGCTCAAGTGATAGATAAATCCTAATTTGTCACATGTATCGCAAACACAAAATCCTACCCATGAAAACTGGGCAGGATTTAATGCTTTTATTACACTGTCGGGACAATGAGTTTATTTATCTGTTTGCCTCGTCGACAAACACGCGGAACAGCGGCAGGCATGAGGAGAAGAATTTTTTATACGCCTCGCAATAATCGCGGTCGGCTCTGCTTCGCTTGCATCCGCCGCCGCGGCAGAGGGGATAATATCTGCATGCCTTGCACTTCGGGTCGACCGGCAGGCTCTCGCGGATAAAATCGGCGGCTTTCTTTGAATTTGCCATCGCTTCAAGCTCATCTGAATTTATGTTGCCGAGCAGCCATTCGTCAAGGCAATAGAAGTCGCACGGATAGACATTGCCGTTGCCCTCGACCACAAATTGGTGCATGCAGTGTCCGCAGACTCCGCACTGCTCGGGCTGTCTGCCGACATACATCTGCACCCAGTTGTCAAACTGGCGGATGCTCGTGTATTCGCCGCGAACGTAGTCTTTGACATAGGCGTTGAACAGATGTATCAGAAAATACGCATACTGTTCGTTAGTCATATATAATTCGCTCTCGCTCTTGTCACCGAACGGGCGCAGGCACGGGATGAACTGAAGATATTTGAAGCCTTTGCGCTTGAAGAACGAATATATCCTGTCGATATTCTCGGCGGCGTAGCCAGTGAGCACGGTCAGAATATTAAAATCGACCTCGTGCATCGTCAGCATTTGAGCGGCGTTGAGAATTTTATAGAATCTGTTCGTACCGTTGGCGTCAACTCTGAAGCGGTTCGCCGCCATATCGCCGTCGAGACTTAAACCGACCAAAAAATGTTCATCGTGAAAGAACCGCGCCCACTGCTCGTCTATCAGCATACCGTTTGTCTGAATGCTGAAATATATGCGGCTGCCGCGCAGGTTATATTTTTTGACCCGCTCGGCAAAATCTTTGAAATAGTCTATCCCGGCAAGCAGCGGCTCTCCGCCCTGAAATGCAAAAGCTACACTGTCCCCTTTCGCGAAGCTGAGCGCGCTTTTTATGAGCCTGTCAGAAGTTTCGGCGGACATAATGCCGAGGTTATGCTCTTCTCTTATCTGTGAAACATCGTGATAAAAGCAATATTCGCACCGCAGATTACAAAGGCTCGACGCGGGCTTTATCATTATTGAAAGTTCAGGCAAAATTTCACCCCCGGATATTCCGACCGCCGAGCGGACTGTTCACCCGTTCGGCGGCGTTTTATCTGTTATTTTTTCTCTATGATTCCGCGGCGGTTCTCCTTGAAATCATTCATTATTTCGTCGAGCTTCTCAAGCATCTCGTCGGCAATTGTCGGATATGCCGGGGTGCGGTTGTAGTTCTCGCCTGCATCGTCGGTCAGAATATGCAGCCAATTCTTGCGGAACTTATCAAAGAACGCGGAGTTGTCGTTCTGTATATTCTTGAAATACTTGAACACGACATACTCATTATTCTTGAGAACATCGAAATCATAATCCTTATACTCATCGCGCGCAAGGATATCGGCAGTCGGTATAGCATACTGGATAGCCTTGAGCTTTTCGCGCTTCATGTGGAGTATCGGGGTTTCGGCAGTGTGTATAACTTTGTTCTGAGTGAAAACGGGAACCATCGAAACGCCGTCTATAACGCGGTCTGCGGGGAGATAGTTCTTCTCCGTTCCGCCGTTTCCGGTGACGCCGCACATCTCAACGAGAGTCGGGAACAGATCGACGAGCGTTGCGGACTCATCATAAGTCGAACCCGCCTTGAACAGACCGCCGTTGTTGCCCCAGCGAATCATAAACGGTACTTTCTGGCCGCCCTCATATGCAAGATACTTGCCGCCGCGAAGGTCGCCCGTCGAGCCCTGAAGCGCGGGACCGTTGTCGCTGGTGAACACTATTATTGTGTCGTCCATGACGCCGAGCTCTTCGAGAGTATCAAAGAGCTTGCCGAGATAATAGTCAAACTCGGTCACGCAGTCAACATATGTGCCCATGCCGGATTTGCCCTTGAACTCATCGCCGACATACACGGGCGCGTGCGGCCACGGAGTTGCATAGAACGCGAAGAACGGCTCGTCGCCCTCCTTAACCTGCTCGGTTATCCAACTGTTTATCTCTTCGTATATCCACTTTGTGGCGTTGCTCTGGTCTTTGAGCTCGTCTGTGCCGCGGGCTATTTCATATTCGCCGTTCTCTTCACGGACATGGTAGAACGGATTCATATCGTTGACATAGTGGCTACCGTAGAAATAATCGAAGCCCTGATTGGTCGGCAGATACTCGCCGTAATCGCCGAGATGCCACTTGCCGAAGCAACCGGTTGCGTAGCCCGCTCCCTTGAGAGCCTCCGCTATGGTTATCTCGTCGCCGAGCATACCGTCGGCATTGCCGCCCATCTCGATGGAGTTAAATATACGGGTCGAGGCGAAGGGCGAGAAGGTGTCAACAGTCGGATATATGACATTGTCGGCATATCCGCGATAGGGATAGCGCCCGGTGAGCGCGGCAAAACGCGCAGGAGAGCAGACGGAATAGCTCGAATAGAAATTCGTGAACTGCGCGCCCTCTTCGCCGATGCGGTCGATGTTCGGGGTATCATATATCGCGCCGTTTGCGGAGATATCGCCGTAGCCGAGATCGTCCATGAGAATAAACAGGACATTGGGCGAATTCTCTTTTGTTTTATTTTTGTCTATCCCCTTGAGGTAGTCGTCCTGACCGTCCCAAAGGCGCTCGGTGTTGGGCTTCGAGCGCAGGTTCATGGTCAGCACGAACGCAACGGTCGTGAACACGAGCAGCACACTGAGAACACGCGAGAGTACTTTTTGAAGAGTAACTTTTTTATCGATTTTCACAACGCAGAGAATAACGCCGACTATAACGGCTATACTCGGCAGGGCGAGCAGGAGATTGCCGAGCAGGCGGGTGAAGAAATTACCCTCGCCTGTAAGCCAGGGATGCTCCGCGCTCGAAAATCCCGCAAGACCGGAAGTGAACGCGCCGAAGCCCGCATCCGCGCCGAAAATTATGTAATAAGTGATAACGCCGAACAGCGCGGCGCAGTAGCCGATAAGAAAGCCGAGATAAAGTCGACGCTTGAAAAACATACCGATAACTATAAGCGCGGACACAATGCAGCAAAATCCCACACAGATGACCGCTGTCATATTGAGCCTCGTTATCCACATCGCGAGCATGAGTGCGGTACCGATAACGCTGACGATTATCGGGAACACTTTCTTTCCGGAATCAAATTCTATCTTTTTCTTCAAATCATGACCTCCTAAGCCAATACGCATTTATTTTCTACTTATCGCTTTCTGTTCTGTTTCTAATCTTCTCCCGCTCTTGACAGCAGTCTTGAGATGTTATTCTTAAACATTTGTCAAATGCAAAATCTCAACCAATTTTATGTCCACACTATATGTATCGGGATTTTTCTCTTTATATTTTAAGATAATCGCCTTCCACAATTCCTTATAGTCGTCATACGAGTTGCCCAATGGAATAAGCAGTTCTTTCTTTGTTGTGTAAACATTCATTGAACTGAGAGAACGAATTTTTTTATTTCCGCGAAGTACTATTGCTGCAATATCGCTGTAATCAACCTGTCCTTTTGCTCCGTCGACAGAATATGTAAAGTACTCGTCGTGCAGTTCAACAAAATTGTGCCTGCTCTTTACAGACAATATAATTACATATACGGCAGGGCACACCATTGATATACCAAAAAGCATTGCCGCTCCGAGTACAGAACCATTTCTGGAACATACAAATATGAGATAAAATGCCAACACGCACCACAGCACCGAGAACGATATTGCAATAACAATGTTTTTTGTGCTGTATTTATATTTTTTCAAGCCATCACCTCTCTTGAAAAATTCACTAATACGGATTATATCATTAATTGCGGGATTTGTCACCATTTTTAAAATTAAAAAGGGGCTGTCGCATTCAGATGCAGAAAGCGTTTTTTGACCCGAAGCTGTATAAGTATACTGCGAGTGGGCAAAAAAGCGCTTAAAAGAGCAATAATAAAAGGTCATACTCCGCATTATAATCATACGAAATATGACCTGTATCTTTTGCTCTTTGGTCTGCGCTGAATGCGGCAGACCCTAAATTACGCTCTGTTGTTTCTTTTTATTGCCTCAATAGCTCCCTTTTCGAGTCGCGAGACCTGCGCCTGCGAAATGCCTATCTCCCCTGCCACTTCCATCTGAGTCTTGCCTTTTAAAAAGCGCAGATAAAGTATTTTCTTCTCCCGCTCCGGCAGATTTTCGACTGACTCGCGAAAGATTATCTCATCGAGCCAGCTCCCGTCATCGCCGCTGTCGCCGAGCTGATCCATGACATATATCGTGTCGCCGCCGTCCGAGAACACGGGCTCATAGAGCGATACGGGCTCGACAATCGCTTCGAGGGCTAAAACTATCTCCTCTTTTTTCATGTTCATCGCTTTTGCTATCTCTTCTACCGTCGGGTCGCGCCCGAGCTTTGCGACAAGCTTCTCTTTCTCCTGCATCGCGTGATAGGCTACATCTCTTATTGATCGACTGACACGCATCGCGTTGTTGTCGCGCAGATAGCGGCGTATTTCGCCGATTATCATGGGAACGGCATAGGTCGAAAAGCGGACATTCTGATTTATATCAAAGTTATCTATAGCTTTTATAAGCCCGATGCACCCGACCTGAAAGAGATCGTCGGGGTTCTCTCCCCTGTTTGTAAACCGCTGGACAACGCTCAGAACAAGGCGCAAATTTCCGTTTATAAGCTCGTCCCGCGCCGACTTGTCCCCCGAATGCATACGGCGCAGAAGCTCCGTCTTTTCTTTCTCTTTGAGCACCTTCAGCTTCGATGTATTCACTCCGCAGATCTCGACCCTGTTGTACTGCATTCCGCCGCCTCCCACTTTGCTCCGCTATAAAAAATTATTCCCATATAGCGCGCTCTTAATACCGCGGAGAAAAATTTTTGAACTGAGATTGACACGGCGGCGGCGGGCGTGTTACCATTTATCCGGAATAAAAAATATTGAAGGAGGCGCACTATGCGGTTCGGAACCTGTGTTGGATTTGACAAGCTCGAATCTGCCGCGAAGCTCGGATATGACTATCTTGAGAGCAACCTGGGGCACATAAAAAGTCTCGGCGAGCAGGAACTAAAAAATACAAAAGCAATGCTCGACGTCTACGGTGCAAGTCTTGAGGCAGCGAACTGCTTTTTCCCCGGGGAGATACACCTCGCCGGAGAGGATGCGGACATTGAAATTATAAGAGACTACACGCGCCGCGCGTTTGACAACGCAGTGTTTCTCGGAATCAAAACCTGCGTGCTCGGAAGCGGGCGTTCGCGCAGCGTGCCGGAGGGATTCGACAGAGAAAATGGTCTCGAACAGATACACTCGGCTCTGCGAGTCATAGACGACGAAGCGGGCGAACACGGAATAAGAGTTGCAATTGAGCCGCTGAACAGGCTTGAAACAAATGTGTTTACGACAGTCCGCGAGAGTGTTGACATCTGCCGCGCTCTGGGGCTCAAAAACATATTTGTCCTCGCCGACATATATCATATGGTCATGAAAAATGAGGACTTCGGTGCGCTTCGGTATACGGGAGACAAATTGATACATATACACTTCTCGAACCCGACCGCAAAAGATTCGCCGAACGGCGGAAAAATGAAGCGCATCTTCCCCGCAGAAGGCGACGGATACAATTACGCGCCGTTCGCAGAAGCCGTAAAGGAAGCCGGATACGACGGAAGAATGAGCATTGAAGCCAACTGCATAAACTTTGAAGCCGAAGCGGCAGAGGGGCTTAAAATGATGAAGAAGCTTTTTGAGTGAGGATAAAATGAGACACGAATATAGCAATCTTAAAATTTTCGCGCAGGGCGGCGACGCAATCAAAGCCGCAGAGATGCTGCGCGGAGAAATAGAATCGAGAACGGGAGCTATGCCGCAAATGACCGACTCTGAAAAAGCGGACATATCTCTTATCGCCGACCCGAACGGTCTGCGCGACGGATATAAAATAGAGCAGAGCGGCAGCCGCCTTGTTTTCAGGGCGCGGGGCATACGCGGACTGATATTCGCCATCGGCATGTTCCTGAGAAAAATCGAAGTTTCGGGCGAAAAGATCACGCTCATACAGGATATCGGCGGAGAATACAAGCCCGACAAGCGCATAAGGGGGCACCAGCTCGGCTACCGCACAACGCCAAACAGCTACGACGCATGGGATTTGGAGGACTACCGCAGATATTATCTCGACCTGATGTTCTTCGGCTGCAATACGGTTGAGCACATCCCATATGACGGGCTCGGAGCGCAGCAGAACAGGCTGATGAAATACGACCCGCAGGACTTTCTCGTTGAAGCTTCAAGAATCGCGGACGAATACGACCTCGATGTATCGCTCTGGTACCCGAACGACCGCGAGAGCCTTGAGGACGCCGAAAAACGGCGCAGGCGCGTCTTCGAGCGCACGCCGAGGATAAACGTAATGTTCCCGCCCGGAGGCGACCCCGGCGACTACGATACGGACGAATTTATAAGCCGCTGTCGCGATTTTTCGCGCCTGCTCAAGGAATATCACCCAAACGCCGAGATGTGGCCGTCCGCACAGCAGCCGCACTCGATACCGAACTGGGGCGAAAAGCTCATAAGCGAGCTGAAAAAGCTGCCCGACGAGATTGACGGCATTATAACGGGTCCGAACCATGCGTTTGAGATGGATGAATTACGCCGCAGAGTGCCCGCAAAATATCCGATAAGATTTTATCCGGACATAACGCACAACGTGCGCTGCGAATATCCGGTTCACTTCGACCGCGACGACTGGCACTATGCACTCGCCGCGGGACTCAGCCGCGAATGCACGAATCCCCGCCCCTGCGAATACAGGGAGATTCACCGCCTCACGCGCAGATATGTTGTCGGCAGCGTTTCATACTCCGAGGGAATAACAGACGATGTCAACAAATGCGTCTGGAGCGACATGGACTTCTTCCCCGATGTCGATATCCGTGACTCTCTCGAGGACTATTCGCGCCTGTATTTCCCCTCTCTGCCGGCAAGCGAGGTTGCGGACAGGATACTCGGTCTTGAGCTAAACTGGCAGACGGATCCGGCGGAGAATCCCGGCATTGACGACAATCTCAGAGGTTGGGAGTCGCTCGCCGAAAGATACCCCGATGCCGTGAAGCTCTGGCGGTTCAACCAGTGCTTATTCCGCGCAAAGTGCGACGCATATTTAAGACACAAGCGGATAATCGAACTGCAAGCGATAAAAGAAGCGAAACGCGAGATTCTCTCCGGCAGGCTCGCGAGCGCAAAGGATATACTCAAAAATGCCGAGGACGGGCGCGAAAAGGCGCTTCGCGCGGACATAGAGCGCATTGCGGGAGAGCTTTTTGAGCAGATAGGCTTGCAGACGGATGTTGAGCGTTACTGCGCCAACAGCTGGGAGCGCGGCGCAGTGCTCGAAACAATCGATCTGCCGAACACCGACCGCGCATGGCTTATGGTACGGCTCGAAAAGGCTGAATCGTTGCCCGAAGACGAAGCGAAAAAATACATGATTCGCAGCGTCAGGCGCAACGAGGTCGAGAGCGACGAATATTATTTCTCGGTCGCAGAGCACGGCTTCGGGGTGCTCGGCTGCGAGCAAATTGTCGGCCCCGAGGGCATATACATGAATTTCCAGGGCGACCGCCCCGATGTCAACAACGGCAGTCTCCCGACCTGCCTTTTCAAAGTCTACGACAACCAGTCGTTCAGGTGCAAGCTGGGCGGATTCAGATATGACACCGACTACGAACTGAAAGTCACCTATCATCAGAAAAAAGATGAGAGCATAGACGACCTGACGATAAAAGCCAACGGAACGATTGTATACAAAGGCTGTCAGTTCGGCGAAGAGGACGAAGAATTCAACCGCGAGATGCTCCCCGACGGCTTTGTCTGCGCGGTATATCAGCTGCCGAAAGATGTGTTCGTCAACGGGTGCGTTGAAATCGAGATATTCGAGGAGCACGCAGGAGTTATGATAAGCGAGCTGCGAATAGTTAAGAAAAAATAAAGATATGCACTGTGGAAAACCGCAGTGCATATCTTTTACAGCCCCGACGGATTGAATTGGCAGAGCAAATATGTTATTATACATATGTATAACAAACGGAGGTCTCAAATGGAAGCTGTTGCAACTCCCCTCGCTGGAAAGCCGCTTTTCAGCAACAAAGCACTCAAAAAATTGATATTCCCGCTTGTCATCGAGCAATTTCTCGCGATATCCGTCGGATTCTGCGACACGGTTATGATATCCGGTCTCGGCGACGAGGCTATTTCGGGCGTTTCGCTCGTTGACATGATAATGACGCTGATGATAAATGTCTTTGCCGCGCTCGCTACGGGCGGCGCAGTTGTTGCGGCGCAGTTCATCGGCGCAAAAAGAGCAAAGGACGCGCGCAACAGCGCATCTCAGCTGATATTTATCGCGTTTATAATCTCGATTGTACTCATGGCACTGACCCTTGTTTTCAAGGCGCAGCTGCTCCGCCTCTTTTTCAGCACGCTTGAAGAGGGTGTTATGCAGTCCGCATTGACATATTTCTGGATATCCGCGCTGTCGTTCCCGTTCCTCGCTATATATAACTGCTGCGCAGCGCTTTTCCGCGCCATGGGCAACTCGAAAATATCGATGTTAGCCTCGCTCATCACCACAATTATGAACATAATCGGCAACGCCATTCTCATATACGGAGTCAAATGGGGTGTTGCTGGCGCGGCGATATCCTCGACTATTTCGCGTTTTGCGGCGATGCTCCTCCTGCTCATCCTCCTGCACAAGAGAGACCGTCCGATTTATATCTCGATTAAAGATAAATTCAGGCCGAATTTCGGGCTTATAAAAAAGATACTCTCTATAGGAATACCCAGCAGCATCGAGAGCAGCCTGTTTCACCTCGGGCGCATACTTGTTGTCAGCATCATAACCTCGTTCGGAACGGTTCAGATAGCGGCTAACGCAGTCGCAAATAACCTCGACGGAATCGGCTGCATACCCGGCCAGGCGATGGGGCTTGCGGTGATAACGGTCATTGGTCAATGCGTCGGTCTGGGCAGCGAAGAGCAGATAAGACTGCACACGAAGAAGCTGATGAAGCTGACCTATCTTATGTCGGCGATATGGAACGCAATAATCCTCGCTACCCTGCCGCTGACGCTCAAGATGTACAACATCTCGCCCGATGCATATTCGCTCGCGCTCAAGCTCATCATCATCCACAACGGCTGTGCCATTTTCATCTGGCCCGCGTCGTTCACGATGCCGAATGTCCTGAAGGCTGCGAACGACGTCAAGTTCACGATGTGCATCGCGCTGTTTTCAATGTTCACTTTCCGACTGCTTCTGAGCTACATAATCGGACTCAAGCTCGGCATGGGCGCTATCGGCGTCTGGATAGCGATGATAGTCGACTGGGTGTTCCGCGCGGTTGCGTTCTGCCTGCGCTACAGAGGCAAGCGCTGGCTGAGCTACAGCATCTACAAAAAAGACAAGAAACCGGCAAAAGCAGAATAAATTTGACCCCGCAGTTGTGTTTACTGCGGGGTCAGATTATATCACGGCATAAAAACGAGGCAGTCTTTCGACTGCCTCACTTTTTGTTTAATTATTTATTGCCGGTCATCTTTGCGATTTCTTCGGCGTAGTTCTCTTCTTTCTTCTCGATGCCCTCGCCCTTTGCGTAGCGGATGAAGCCGGTAGCCTTTATCGAAGCGCCGAGCTTCTTAGCAACATCTGCAATGTAGCCTGCGACATCGCCGTCATAGAGATCCGAACGAACGAATGCCTGCTCAAGAAGGCAAACTTCCTTGAGCTGCTTCTTCATACGGCCGTCGACTGCACCTGCAAAGATCTTGTTTGCAACGATATCAGCCTTGCTTGCCATTGCAAGCTCGACAAGAGTCTCAACTGCCTTATCGGAAAGGAAGTTGAAGAGGAACTTGTTGTTCTTCTGCTCCTCATAAGCTGCAAGATCCTCATCGCTGAAGAGCTTATCGTTGACAGCCTTATCGAAGAGATTCTTAAGAATCGGCTTCGGAAGAGACTCGGGCTTGTTGAGCGAGCTGTCGATAGTGATCGACTTCATCTTTGCAAGCTCATCGTCGGAGATGCAATCCTTGCTGAGATACTCGGGGCTCATAGCTGCAATCTGCATTGCAACGTTTCTGCCCATCTCCTTAAACTCTGCCTTATCGGCAGCGTCTGTATCAAAGCTGACAAGAACGCCTACCGAGCCGCCGCCGTGGATATAGGAAGCAACAGTGCCCTCAACTCTTACAAAGCGGCGAACCTTCATGTTCTCACGGATTACGAGGAAGAGCTCCTGAACAGCGTCGGAGACAGTCTCATCGCTGCCCGAAAGGGTCATAGCAAGGAGAGCGTCAACATCTGCCGGATTCTTTTCCGCAACAGTGACAGCAATCTTATTTGCAAGCTCAACAAACTTCTCGTTCTTTGCAACGAAGTCTGTCTCGCAGTTGACTTCTACCATAGAAGCAACCTTATTTGCCTCATCATAATATGCAACAACAACGCCCTCGGCGGCAACGCGGCCTGCCTTCTTGGCGGCGGAAGCAAGACCCTTCTCACGAAGAACATCAACGGCCTTGTCCATATCGCCGTCGGTCTCTGTGAGAGCCTTCTTGCAGTCCATCATACCTGCTCCGGTCTTTTCGCGGAGAGCCTGTACGTCTTTAGCAGTGAAGTTCATTATTTGTCCTCCTCTGTCTCTGCGGCCTCGGCAGCCTCTGCGTCGCCCTGCTCGCCCTGTCTGCCCTCGATGACAGCATCTGCCATTGCGGCGGAGATAAGACGGACAGCGCGGATAGCGTCGTCGTTGCCGGGGATAACATAGTCTACTTCATCGGGATCGCAGTTTGTGTCGACGATAGCGATGATCGGAATACCGAGCTTGTGAGCCTCGAGAACAGCGATCTTCTCCTTGCGGGGATCGACGATGAACATAGCAGCGGGCTGCTTCTTCATCTTGGAGATACCGCCCATGAACTTCTCAAGCTTCTCTATCTCGAGCTGGAGCTTGATAACTTCCTTCTTGGGAAGCATATCGAAAGTTCCGTCAGCCTCCATGGTCTTGAGCTGCTCAAGTCTCTTTATACGGCGCTGAATGGTGTTGAAGTTGGTGAGCATGCCGCCGAGCCAACGGGCGTTGACATAAGGCATGCCGCAGCGCTCAGCCTCCTCGCGGATAGAATCCTGAGCCTGCTTCTTCGTGCCGACGAAAAGGATCTCCTTGCCGTCTGCAGCGATATCGCGAACCGCCATATAGGCATCCTCAAGCTTCTTGACCGTCTTCTGAAGGTCGATGATGTAAATACCGTTGCGCTCCGTGAAAATATAGGGAGCCATTTTGGGGTTCCATCTTCTGGTCTGATGACCGAAGTGCACACCTGCTTCAAGCAGCTGCTTCATTGATACTACTGACATTTGTTTTTCCTCCTTTGGTTTTTCCTCCGCGAAACAGGGCGGCCGCAACGGCGAAAATTCACCGCACCGGGCGACTTCCTAAAGCTTCGCGTGCGTAATGCTCGGATATTATATCACAGCAAGATATAAAAATCAAGAGTTTTTTAATCTATTTCAGCTTTTCTCTGCCGGTTCTTTGTGCTCTTCTCTTTTGCCGCCGGAAGTTTTTGCAAGCGCTTTGTTATAGAGCTTGTACACTCCGCACTTCCAGCACAGGAGCATACCGACGACTGCGCCGGCAACCGCCTGGAGAATCTGGAAAGGAAGCTTCATAACGGCATATTCGGGTGTGCTGTAGATAAACGCTCTGCCGAGGGAGTAACCGACGACCATAATGACCGCGCCTATTGAGACGCCTATTCCGCTCGCGAGCACGGGGTGCTTCTTCAGAACATAGTGCGAGAAAACGGAGATGATAACAGCCTGGAGTCCGTGGGTCACCAATGAGACAAACATCGGGAGCGGATAAAAGAACAGGTCGCCGAGGAACGCGCCGACTCCGCCGACTATAAACGCCGCGACAGGGTCGAGGATTATCGCCGCGGTGCAGATAATTATATCATTGAGATACAGGTGACCGCCCGGAACGGGAACGCCGAACGAGCTCATCGAGACATTGAGCGCCATGAACATTGCCGTTAAGCATATCCACAGCGTGGTTCTTTTTGTGTTGCTTTTTTCTTTCATTTTCAAGTCCTCCTTGCTTTTTTGACAGGAATATTATACAATACCACTGATAATATAAAATAGTCAGAAACGGAGAAAATAATATAACCAGATGAAATACACGGTGGACTTGAACGACCGCCCGGTCTATTTGCAGATTTACAGACAGCTCAGGGCAGATATAGTCGGCGGAGCGTTCGCCTACGGCAGCAAACTGCCGTCAAAGCGGCTGCTCGCGGAAGAGCTCGGGGTGAGCACGATAACGACAGAGCACGCATATGATTTACTCTGCGAAGAGGGCTACGCCCAGGCGCGCGAACGAAGCGGATATTTTGTTGTTTTCCGCCGTTCGGACGGCTTTGCGGCGTCCGACAGCAGACCGCCAGAGCCGATGCGAGGAAAAAATATCGAACACAGCAAGCCCGAATTTTCATTATCGCTGCTCAGCAGGACGATGCGCAAAGTTATTGCGGACTGCGGGGACGAGATACTTGAGCGCTCGCCGCACTCGGGACGCATTGAGCTGCGCGACGCACTGCGGCAATATCTTGCGAGAAACCGCGGCATATCTGTTGACACGGATCAGATAATCGTCGGCTCGGGTGCAGAATATCTCTACGGGCTGATAGTCGACCTGCTCGGCAGGGACAAAACATACGCGATAGAGTCGCCGTCATACGAAAAAATCGAGCAGGTATACAAGGCGGCGGGAGTCAGATATGAGCTTCTCCCGCTCTCGGACGACGGCATAGACGGCGCAGCACTGAGCGGCAGCAAGGCGGACGTTCTGCACACGACTCCATATCGAAGCTTCCCGACTGGGGTCACTGCGTCCGCTTCGAAGAGATATGAATATATCAGCTGGTCTTCATCGGGCGACAGATTCATTGTTGAGTCGGACTACGACTCCGAGTTTTCGGTCTCGCAGAAGCCTGCGGACACGCTTTTTGTGCTCTCAAACCGCGACAATGTAATATATCTCAACACATTTTCAAAAACTATATCGCCATCGCTGCGTGTCGGATACATGGTTCTGCCGAAAAGGCTTGTTAAGACATTTGAAGAGCGGCTCGGGTTCTATTCTTGCACCGTGCCGACATTCGAGCAGTTGGTGCTGACCGAGCTTCTGAACAGCGGCAACTTCGAGCGGCACATAAACAGGGTCAGGCGCGCAAAGCGCAGAGAGCTCAATAAAGCATGAAAAATCGGCGGCAAGGTCACTCCCCTGCCGCCGTTCGTTTTTATTTTTTATTTGTCTTTTATCTTCAGCATTGCGCGCATGGCGTTGAGCACAGCGAGAATAAGAACTCCGACATCGCCGAAGACCGCTATCCACATATCCGCGATACCGAATGCGCTGAGCACGAGGATAATCACTTTGACCGCGAGCGCGATCCAGATATTCTCGTTGACGATGCGCATAGTCTTTCTGGCTATCTTTATCGCCGTCGGGAGCTTTGAAATCTTGTCATCCATGAGGACGATATCCGCCGACTCAATCGCGGCGTCGCTGCCCATTGCGCCCATTGCGATGCCTACATCGGCTCTTGTGAGCACGGGTGCGTCGTTGATGCCGTCGCCGACGAACGCGACCTTGTTGCCCTCGCCGAGCAGCTCTTCAACGCGCTCGACTTTCTGCGACGGAAGCAGTTTTGCGTGGACTGCGCTGAGTCCGAGCTGCTTGCCGACCGCTTCGGCGACGCGCTCATTATCGCCCGTGAGCATAACGGTGTTCTTGATACCGAGCTCCTTGAGCTTCGCTATCGCATCTGCGGAATCGGGCTTTATCTCATCGTTGATAACGATATGTCCGAGATACTGCGCGCCCTCGCTGATATGAATAACAGTGCCTGCCATATGGCACTCATGCCACTTGGCTCCCGCCATGTCCATGAGTTTGCCGTTGCCGACAAAATAAGTCTTGCCGTCGATAACAGCCTCGAGACCCATGCCTGCGTGCTCGGTTATCTTGCCGATACGACTCTTGTCTATATGGCCCTTATGCGCCGCGACTATCGACTCGCCGACCGGGTGAGTTGAATAGCTCTCCGCCGCGGCGGCGACATCGAGAAGATGCGCCTCGGTGATATTTTCGGGATGAATGGCGTTGACCGCGAATGTGCCTTTCGTCAGCGTTCCGGTCTTGTCGAACACGACCGTGTCGATCTTCGAAAGGGTCTCCATATAGTTGGCACCCTTTATAAGTATGCCGTCACGCGAAGCTCCGCCGATGCCGCCGAAGAATGACAGCGGGACGGAAACGACCAGCGCGCATGGGCACGATACGACGAGGAAGGTAAGCGCGCGCTCGATCCATCTGCTCCAGAGACTCCATGTGCTTGGAGTGCCCATGAGCATGGAGACAAGCGGAGGTATAATCGCGAGCACAACGGCTCCGATAACGACGCAGGGAGTATACCAGCGCGAGAAGCGGGTGATGAAGTTCTCGGCTCTCGCCTTTTTCTCCGAGGAGTTTTCAACGAGTTCAAGAATCTTCGCGACCGTGCTCTCTTCGAAGCGGCTCTGCGTTCTAACATGGATAACGCCGGAAAGATTTATCGTTCCGCTCGTCACTCTGTCACCGACAGTCTTGTCTGCGGGCAGGCTCTCGCCTGTCAGGGCGGCGGTATTGACAGAAGTCGAGCCGTCGATTATCTCGCCGTCAAGCGGAATCTTTTCGCCGGGCTTGATAACTATAGTCTCGCCGAGTTCAACTTCCTCGGGCGACACGGTTTCCTCTTTTCCGTCGCGCACGACTACGGCATAGTCGGGACGGATATCCATAAGCGCGGATATTGACTTGCGGCTCTTGCCGACCGCGATGCTTTGGAACAGCTCGCCGACCTGATAGAATATCATGACCGCCGAGGCCTCGCGGTAATCGCCGACGCCGAACGCGCCGACAGTGGCGATGGCCATGAGGAAATGCTCATCGAACACCTGACCGTGGGCAATATTGCGCACAGCGTCCCACAGGACATCGTAGCCTATCACAAGATACGGCGCGATATAAAGCAGCAATTCTTTCCAGCCCTCAAAGCCGAATATCTCGTCGACTGCCCAGGCAACACCTGTCAGCACGACAGATACGATTATTCTTATCAGTGTTTTCTTCTGCTTTCTCGTCATCGGGGACACCCCTCTTACTTAAGAATTATTGTGCAGTCGGGCTCAACTTTCTTTGCGGTCTTGACAACTTTCTTGAGCACATCGTCAAAGTCGCCGTCCGCGGCCTCAAGGGTCAGCTTCTGGGTGAAGAAATTGACGCTGACGCTCTCAACTCCGTCAACCTTGGCGATAGCCGCCTCCATCTTTGCCGCGCAGTTTGCGCAATCCAGATCCTCAAGCTTAAAGATCTTCTTCATTGTTCTCGTTCCTTTCTTCAATAAGATGTTCGAAACCTTTGGCTATAATCGTTCTGACGTGGTCGTCAGAAAGAAAATAATAGATTGTTTTGCCCTCACGGCGGTTGGCAACAAGATTTGCGTCCTTGAGTATCTTGAGCTGGTGCGATATCGCCGACTGCGTCATGCCGAGCAGTTCCGCAATAGCGCAAACGCACATCTCCGACTCAAAGAGCGAAAACAAAATCTTGACGCGGGTCGTGTCGCCGAAGAGCCTGAACAGATCGGACAGGTCGCAAAGCAGCTCGTCTGTCGGCAGCTCGTGCCTCACCATATCGAGCATCTTCTCGTGGTTGTGTTCCATGTTTTTGTCCTCCGTTCATTTGCGTGATGATTCATATGACTGTTCATTCATATGTCTCACTGTTCATATGATAGCTCATTCATATGTTATTGTCAACAGTTTTTTCAAAAAAATTTGTAAGACAGCCGAAAAAATAAATATAGGTCATAATCCGCATTGTCAGACACGGATTATGACCTTCGTATTTTGCACTAAGCAGATATTCAGTCTTCTTTGCCGTCGAGCAGGCTCTCTCTGAAGCCGTCGCTGATAACGGCAAGGTTATCGATATGCATCTTTCCGTTCTTGAATTTGAGCGTGAGCGAATCGGAGTTTCGCTTCATCGAGACAAAATCGGAAATATTAAAGCGCTTCTTTTTGCCGAACATGGTCGAATAGATATATATCCCCTCGCCCGCAGACACGACCTTCTGGTCGAGCTGGCAGAGCATCGCCGCGGCACCGAAAAGCATACAACCAAAACCCGGAATCGCAACGAAGAACTTTCCGACGGCGAGCATTGCGATGCAGACGGCGGCGCCTGCAATATAGACAGCCATGCCGAAGAAGAAAAGCCATCTTGGAATATGTACGGCATATTTTGCATCACCGGGATCGCGCACTATACGGACGATAAAATATATCAGCAGAGCCGCAGAAACGACAGCGGCGACAAAAGCATAAATCATTCTGACTCTCCTTAAAAGATATTGAGATTCTTGAGCACGAATATCATAGAGATGACCCATGCCGCATCGACAATATATGAAATTATCGTCAGAACTTTCGATGACTTAGCACCGACCGCGATACCCACGACTCGGAGCACGAAGAACAATATTATCGCCACGGCACTCGCTATCAAAAATCCGAGCATCACCGGCGCGCTGACAAAATTCGGTTTTGCGGCGTTGATTATCTGAACAATAAAAAATGCGACTGCGCCGACTATGTCAACAATAGCCGATATATTTGTTATTTTTGGCAGAACTTTGTTTTTCATATTTACGAGACCCGAAGTCTCCCTCACTCCTTTGAATCGGTTACGGGAAAATTTTATCACATAAATGCGATTTAATCAACAGCGGACAGAAAAAAGCGGCGAAATTTACCGCCGCGCATGATTAGCATACATTAATTGTATTTAACTATATTCGCCTGTATCGGCTCTCCCCTGCCGAACGAGGCGGCATTTTCAAACGTGGTCTCGCTTATCGACTCAAGCGCCTCGCGGGTCAGAAAGCCCTGGTGCGAGGTGATTATAACATTCGGGAACGACAGAAGTCGCGCCGTGACGGAGGTTTCGAGTATATCGTCCTCGCGGTTTTCAAAAACGTTGTGCGTCTCCTCCTCATACACATCGAGCCCGACGCCCATAAATTTATGCTGTCTTATACCTTTTATAAGATCGGGCGTGCTTATCAGCGCGCCGCGCGAAGTGTTGACGAGGATAACGCCGTCCTTCATCCGCTCTATTGCGTCGATATTTATCATATGATAGGTCTCCTCGGTCAGCGGGCAATGGAGAGATATCAGATCGCTTTCGCCGAGAAGTTCATCGAGTTCGACATATCGAACGAAGTCGAGCGACGGGTTCCGATACTTATCATAGGCGATAACATTCATCCCGAGTCCGCGGCAGGCGCGCGCAAACGACGCGCCTATCTTTCCCGTGCCGACAACTCCTGCCGTCTTTCCGCAGAAGTTGACCCCGGTCAATCCCATGAGGCTGAAATTGTTCTCGCGCACTTTTATATAAGCCTTGTGTATGCGGCGATTGACGGCGAACGCGAGCGCGAGGGCGTGCTCGGCTATTGCCTCGGGCGAATACCCCGGCACGCGCATAACGGAGATACCGTGCTCCTGCGCCGCCGGAAGATCGACATTGTTATACCCGGCGCAGCGCATGAGAATGAGCCTGACCCCGTTCTCGGCGAGGATATCCACGACCCTCCTGCCGACATCGGACGCGACGAACAGGCACACGGCGTCATAGCCTTTCGAGAGCGGCGCGGTGCGATAAGAGATATCCGTCTTGAGATAGTCTATTTCAATGTCGGAATATTTGCCTGCAAGCTTTTCGAACGCCTCGCGGTCATACGGCTTTGTATCATAAAAAAGTATCATCATAGAATGCGCCTCCGGCAGTTTTCTCTGAATAGTATCTGCCGGTCGGGAATGAATATTCGGGTAAAATAAGCACAATTTATCATAAAGAGTGAAAACAATGGGAAGAAAATACAAAAAAGGCTTGACTTTTTCGAGCAAATATTATATGATAATCAAGCTGATTTGCGGATACAGCTTCCGCACAGCGAAAAGGATATGATCCATTAGCTCAGTCGGTAGAGCACTTGACTTTTAATCAAGGTGTCCGGAGTTCGAATCTCCGATGGATCACCAAAAGAGGAAGTCTTGAAGTCGTTGTGTATCAACGGTTTCAAGGCTTTTTTCATTTCTATTTCAATGTACCCTAAAATAGAATCCGTAGTAACCCTGTAGTAACAGTCGATTTTTACCTGAGCAAACATTGCTTGATTTTTAAAGCATATCATGCTATAATGCAATAAAGAGCCTCCAGCTCTATATCCTATTTCTTGTGGCTCTCGGTCAAACCGAGGGCTGCGTACTTTATAAAGCAGAAAACCGGGCAAGGGATTTCTCCCCTGCCCGGTCGTTTTTTAGTCCTAAGTTAGTCGCAAGTTGTAAGCAAGTTGGTTTCAAAGCACGCGCAAAACGCACGCAAAACGCACGCAAGTTAAGTTTAAATCATGCCAAAAATTTTGAGCACAAGCACGATAATACCCACAGCATAAAGCCCAACCTTATTTAGCAAATTGTAAAGGATTGCCGTTATCATCACTGTTCCTCCTTTGCCGAGTTCTTGAAGCCCTCAATGGTAGTATTATCATCGGTATCAAATCCGTAGTCTTTACGGAACGCTTCATTGAATTTGCTCACCGTGGCTTCTATCAGCATTTTCAGCTCAAGGTCGGTAATCGTTATGCCCTTTTCATTCAGCATCTCAACGATTGCTTCAGCAGCCTTATCATATTTCTCCTGACCGTGCAGATCCTTGTAGAGCTGCTCGATAGCCTCGACGCAGGTCTTGGCAACCGCTTTCTTCGTCTTGTCGTCAAAATACTTCTGAAAGAGCTTCTTCGCGCATACGCCGAGGTATGATGCTATAGCTGTCAGAATGGTGCAAAGAATGCCCATTCCACAGCTGTCCCAAAATGCTTTTATGTATTCCATGTGCTTGTCCTCCTTATTTAAGCAGCTGATTTACTTTCTTCTGAACTTCGGCAGGATTATAGCCCGCCGCTTTGAGCCTGATTTTTCGAATCGCGCCATTGCCCCATTTGCCCTCGATGACCTCGCGTGCAACAGTGTCAACGGATTTTTTCGCCGGCTTTTTCTGACCGTAAACAATTTCGTTTACGCGCTTCTGCACTTCGTTCGGGTCATACCCGGCATTGCGCAGGCGCGTCATACGGTCGGCACCGTTGCCCCACTGGCCGTTGATTACTTCGTGCGCAACTTCATCGACAGATTTCCTTGTACCCTGAGGCTTCGTCTGCGCCGCGCCAGCGACATAGTTGACATACGGCAGCTTACCATGCTTCGACCAGTTGCGGCGATTGTAACCGGGTTTGTCGAAATTGCAGGCGGTTATCTGCACGCAGTTCTTCCAGCGCGGCGTACACTCGACTGCAAGCCCTTCACCTATGTACACGCCGATATGCCCCGGAGACCACAGGGCTTCTCCGATTTCGATTTTGCTGAAGTTTGTGCTGATGCCTGTACACTTCTGGATCATCGCATCTGCATTGATATCCGGCACACCGTTCGAAGCGTACTTCGCGCCGCCGTAGGGTTTGGATTTATCGCCTGTCCAACCCCAAAGCACGCCCTTTATAAGGCAGACGCAATCAAAACCGAAGGTGTCAGCTGATGCCGCTTTTATCATCTTCTGTCTGCTCGGATCTCTGTTGTAGTCGTTATTGTTGCAATAACGCTGTTTGTTGGATGCCGTAAGCGGTGCGCCGAAGCAGCCGTTCACATAAAGCGTCTTGTAGTGCAGCGCGATATCTTTCACCTTCGCTGCGAGTTCTTTGTTCGTCATGATAAATAACCTCCTTATTTTTTATAAAGCTGCCGTTCGATCGTATCGATCCTGTGGTGCGCCTGTTTGGCGGACGATTCGACAGAACTCAGCCGTTCGACCACCTTTCCTATCTGGTCATCTTGCTTTTCCTGCTTTCTCTTGATGTCATCAACGCCACTTTTGATGTATCCGAGTTCCGTTAAAACGACACCATCTTTCTTGCCCTCGTCTTTGTTGTCACTTTTGCCGTTCCGCTTATATGCGATATAGCCAAAGATTATTGCGCATATAGTCCCGCACGCACTAAGAATCGTCAAGAAGATGTTTACACCGCTCATGTAGTCACCTCCTCAGCTTTAATGCACTTGTTTTCCCACTTTTTGTAGGCATCCAAATAGAGTTCCTGCTTGTCTCCATTGTATGTTATCTCATAGTACATCCCGTCAAAAAGCGTTGTGCTCGCCAAAGCCTTGCTATTCTGTAAGGTTTTACACAACCACACAATGAAAACATCGTTTTCCGTGATTTCCTTGCAATCGCTTTTATCTAAATGAGCGTTTGCATACTCTGCAACGATACGCTTAATTAAACTTACAAACTGCTCCGTATTCATTTCAAATCACCTCCTCAAAGTAAATGCCCACAAGCTGCGACGGCAGATAGTGCATGACCGTGCCCTCGCCGCCGCTGTCGTCTCTTGTGCATCTGTAAATTTTGCCGCCGTCGAGATAGTACTTGTCCTTGAAATACCGCATACCGGCAGCGGCAGTTATCGGATTATCTATCGTGCCGTCTTCGCCTACCGTCACGCGCTCCCAGTGTGCTGGGGTTACGCTCGGACGCCATGTGGGATTGGCGGATATCGCGTTGTAGCAGCGATAGAGCTTACCGCCGTCGCGCACCCTGTCGCCGATAGAATAATCTTTTTCACCGCTCCACGGTTCAAATAGGCTGATACTGGTAAGAGCTTCGGCGTTCGTCAGCTTCGCGGCGGCTCTTGTTATCATCTCGCGAAAGCGTTTTGCCTGCGTCCTCGTCATATATCCGCACCCCCTGTGATGATATCCAGCGCCTCGTCCGCCGATATGTCCTCGGGCGGCTCGGCGGCCGTCCAGATTTGCTTTATCTGGGATTCAGTCTCCGTCCACGACTCGGTGTAATACCCGCCGTCGGACGGATAAACAACCGTAATTATCGGCTTGTAGCCGTACTGTAAAAGCAAATTGGGGTCAGTAGTAAAAACATCGCCATTTTCTGTTCTTATCGGTCTCGGCGTACCGTGCAGAGCACCGCCGACCAGTTTTCCGTATATCATATTTTCACCCCCATGTGAAGCTGCCCGCGCCCTGATTATAGAGCGCCGTTTTGCCTATAAGATCATAAAGGCACGGCACACCGTTTGCATCGAGACACGGGACAAGCTGCTGTGCATCGCCGTCGGTGTAGCTATATAACCGCATAACAGCCTTATTGCCCGACCAGTTGTTGTTGCCGACGTCAAATATCAGTCCGTTTGTCGGCGTCTCGAAGTCGGCGACATCGCTCCAAGATTTTTTTAAAATATCATTGACCCACACGCCGGCTTTGTTCATTCGGATTTTTGTTCGTTCCAATGATGAAGCCGCCGTAAAACGGTGCTTTTGATACTCGGAAAAATCGCCGGAGAAAACAATCGGATTTTTGTTTTGAAACAGCGTAAGATTATTTTTCAACGCACTCTGGCGCGACCCGAATATGCCCGCGTCCCTGTTTATTTCACCGACTATCCTGAAATCTATGGTGATATCAGAATCCTGCGTCAGCTTGCGCCCGGTGTCGATGTACTGAGTGCCCGAGGACTGCAAAAAGCTCACGGGAGTGAAGTCATCCGGCAGACCTTCGATATGCCGCGCGGCACGCGAAAAGAAATTTCTTCTTCGCCCCATCAAGTGCCCTCACCGACCTTCCGCGCCGCCAAAATTTTGTCTTTGAAGCTCAGCTCCCATGTTTCGCCGTTGTGAAAATCCGGCGCAGTACCGATATATCCGGTGCCCGCGGGCAGAGTGACCGTTATATCGCCACTCGCCGCGAAGTTCAGGCGCATCCAGCACTCGAACTTCGCGTCTTCGGGATACTGAACCGTCAGCGTCTGAAGCCCCGTCATGCGGTATTCCGCATTGTCCGCAAGGGTCACCGACATCTGCGCGGTACTGTAGCTGTACTCGGTCACAGCGCGCTGCGGGATATAGCCGAGGGCTGTTTCAATGTTAGCGGCTGTTACGCTGGCATCTGTACCATCTTTTCCCTGCTTAGTAACAAGGGCGATAAAAGTTGGGCTCTTTCCTCCCGTGTATGTAAATTGTATTCTGGTCCACAGATATTCTCCTGTCGCGCTGGACGGAATGACGGTTGTCCAACTGCCTGTGGGTGGAGTTACGTTCGAGTTGCCGTATTGATAAAATAAATTGCAGGTTGCTATCCCGACTCCCGTTTCGCCCTTAGCTCCGGGTTCGCCTTTTAGTGCCGCAAGCTGTTCCGAAGTAAAGTCGGAATACTGGAACGCAGTACCTTTTTCACCCTGCAGACCTCGCGAAGGTTTTCCGGTATCTACATTGTCAAAATACCAATTCCCGTTCTCTCCGATCGTCGGGGTCAAACCGTCCGCTCCGGGACTTCCCTTCGTTCCATCTTTACCCGGTTCTCCGCTTGCTCCTGTATCACCTTTTTCTCCACGAGACGGCTTGCCTGTATCCGTTTCGCCCAGATACCAATTCCCGTTCTCTCCGATTGTTGGTGTTATTCCATCCTTCAAACTGGCTGCCTTTTTAAGAGTCTCAGTCAAGGCAGTATATTCATCCGTCGATTCTATTTCGCTATCGGAGTATATTGTTTCCGACACGATTATTTCAAAACGAGGAGTTACGAGAACTTGACCCGACCCGCTCGTCAGCGTTATCTCGCACGTCACCGTACCGATTGAGGCTATCGTCTGCGTCGTAATGATATACTCGAGTCTATCCTCACACACTGTACAGTTGTTAAACATAACCTTTCCGTCTGGCTTTTCCGCTCTCAGCACAGCCGATACAACATCGTTTAAGTCAAACGGTTTCGCCGCATAGGATAAGTAGATACAAACTTTTCTGCTGTCTGTGTCTGCTTTTTTCACATTCACCTGACCTTGCAGTCCTGTCTTCATAAGATTTAGCTTTATTCTGTGCTCTACACGTTCCATTCGGTTCACCTCTGATTTAAGTATAGCAAAAGGCGGGAAGTATTTCTCCCCGCCTCGCTGTCACTTTGTCATGTCTTTAATCCAACGCTGAAATGTCTTATCATCATACCCTATGTTCAACTCATAGAGCATTTGGCGCGTCCGGCGCATGCCCTCCGTATCATTGCTTTTGTACATTTCCTGATACTCAGATTTGAGGTCTTTTGTCAATGCCTGGCGGATTGTCTTATCCTCTTTGCCGTTTGCTCGCAGATATTCGACTATCTCTTTTGCGGACGAAACATCAGAGTTTTCAAGTGCCTTTTGGAGGTCTTTATACTCATAAAGTTTTTTCTCTTCGACCGCTTTATCCTGTTCTGCTTCGGGATCAAGCTCTGCGGCAATCTCATCTATCATCCTGTCCACTTCATCTTCATCGTACCCGCTCTCGAGCAAAGCTTCGAGCTTGCCGCTGAGTGCGCTGTCGTCTCCGTTGCTTTTTGCCTGCGCCGCAGCCGTTATTGATTGCTTTTATGACCGCGTTTGACGGATATCCTTCAGAAACCAGCTCTTCATATATTTTTTTATATTCTGAGATGTTTCCTCTTTCGCGCGCCTGTGCCGCCTGCGCGATTCGAGGTTCGGACTTCACCAGATTATTCTTAACACCGTTCTCGAGCTGCTGCGCGGTATAACCCTTTTTGATAAGCTTATCGTACTGCTTCTGATATTTTCCCTCGGCAATCGAATTGTATAACTTTCTGTATTCCGTGGAGCTTGCTTCCCTGCCGAGGTTGTCAGGAGAGAAGAAATTATATAAGCTTTCAAAAGTGCGCATCGTGTTCGCTATCGGCAGACCGCTGACCTTTGAAATTCCCTTTGCACTGCTCATCATCAGCTTCCAGATATCCGGATTTTTCTTCTCGCCGCTGAATACTTTCTGCCACGATTCGCAGGACTGAATTAGTTCTTCAATACCCTCGATATCCATGCGGCTCGCAGAATATCCGGACAAGATTGAGAGAATATCTCCGACATACGGCACGGCTGAAAACGGATTGATTCCGTCAAGCGTGTTGCCTCCGAATGCTTCAAGATAAAGCTCAAGCCATTTCTTCTCATCATCATCGTTGCGGAACGCATCTGCTATCGACGCTATTCCGGCAGTCAAGATGCTTGTCGCGATATGTACCGCGGCAATACGCGCTATATTCTTCGCCTTTGCCTTTTTACTACCGGGATCAGCATTGTTATAATCAACCAATGCATTGCGGAGCATGTTGTATGACTTCGTCGGCTCGGCCTTAAAGGCACTGAGTATTTTTGAGAAAGAGCTCGTACTGCGCATAAACTGGCTTCGATGCAGAAGCGAATCAACGACCTGGGTTTTATCAACCACCTCACTGAGCCTGTCTGAGACTGCCTGCGTGAACTCTGCAGTTCCCTCTTTAAGGTCGGTTTTATCCTTGACTTCCGCCTTGCAGGCATTCCACAGCGTTCCCCATGTCAGCTCATCACCAACTCCGGCCAACCACATAGACTTTTCGCGGATCTTATCGACGACCGTCTGCTGTCCGGTTATAAGCTGCTTCATCGTTATGCCCATACTCGTCTCATAGAATCCCCAGCTTTTCCATTTTGCAATCGGGCAATTGTCTATTGCTTCTTTACTTGCCGGCTTTGACAAAAGCCCTTTAAGCAAATATTTCGGGTTCATTACTGCCGCTGCTCTGAGATATGCCGTAGGCTGCTGAATGGCGACCCTGATGTTTGCTCCGACGGCGGCGACCTTAAAGTTGCGTATCAGTGCTTCCTCACCCGCTCCACCTGCATTTTTGCTGTCCGAGCTGCCGTTAAGATCCAGTATAAACTTTTCAAAATATGCCTTTCCGTCATTGCCGAAAGCTCGTTCAATAGACTGTTTTGTGCCGGATATGGCTATATATCCATCGTCCTTTTCCTCGAAGCTCAGGGCATTATACCATTTCATCGCGTCGGTTACCGGCACCGCATATGCCGAATATGCGCTCATTTCGGTGATGTGCTTTGTAAAGGTATCGAAAGCACCCTTAATAAACAGTCCGTTACTTGCATTTCGCTGGACGCTCTTTGTCGCGCCGATGTTGACAAGCTTATAGAAATTGCTCTGAGTCTGAACCGCCCCGTCCTCCGCGTTCATCGTCCGCACGGAGTTTTTGTTGACCTGTATCGGCCAGTAATGCTCTTCGGTAAACTTTCTGTAGCCGTACAGTGTCATTGACGCTTTGTTGCCCCAATCAGCAACATTTCCGCTCAAAAAGCCCTGCATTTTCTCTGCAACCTGCTTCTGCTTCGGAGTCAGAGAGTCGATTATCTTTCCAAGGTCTTCCACTGTCACCTGCACAGCCTTAGCGTATGTTTCTTCGCCCTTACCGAACTGCTCCTTGATTCGCATTTTCGCCTCTTGCCTTGAAGTGTCCAGAGGACGGATTCCGCCGAGAAGAAGATGATCCCGCGCCTGCTCTCGTTTGGAGAGGTTATACAGTTCCATCATCTGCGAGACCGTCAATGTCAGTTCTCCGCCTTCGACCTTAAAGGTCTGCTTCGAGTGCTCCCAGTCCTGTATTTCCTTCTGGCTGACAATCGACCGCATGAACTCATTCGCATTGTCTATCATTTCCACCCGCTCATCGAAGCCGGAACGAATGGATTTGAAAACAGTCTCTGCTGCCGGTCCGAGCTGATGGAAAAAGCTGAACGAGTCAAGCATATTTACATTCAGCTGCTTATACCCAACCTTTACCTTGTCCTTGAAGCTCTTGCGGCTGTCCATCTCATGCACGCTCGCGTCGGCAATTGCCTGAACCGTTCCATATCGGCTGTTTGCAAGCAATTCGTTGGCTCTCGTTATTCCGCCCTTTATCTGCTGCATAACAGTTTCAAGCTCGGCAAGCCCCTGCGCATCCATATCCTTTATGGAACTGCCCTTATACACTTCAAGCAGCGTTGTCATCATCGGCATAAGATCCGGGTCGAGGTCTGCCAGGAACTGCTGATACTGAGGGTCATTTCCCTGCTGCATTTTGCGCAATTCTCCCTGCAGCTCCGACATTGATTTGCGCCACTCAAACGCATCTTTTGACTGACTGTTCCCGTAGACATCAAGAGATACCAGGAACTCTCCGAGAGCCGAACGCAGAGCTTCCGGCACATGCTGAGTCTTGTTCGGATTCTGCAGGAACCTGTTAAGAGTCTTCGCAGTTCTCTCAATGCTCCGTTTGCTCTTTGCCATAGCATCTTTACGCAGCCATTCGCGGCGATCCTCGAATGTGCGTTGTTCATAGAGCGCCTTTTGCTTTATGAGTTCCTCAGAAAGCTTATGTCGCTTAGCAGCTTCCTGTTCCTTGATTTTTTCAACGCGCTTGTCGTATCTGTCGCGGTATTCTTTCTCGATCTTCTGCCGCAGCGTCTTGAGCTCCGGAATGTCGTAATACTCTTCATACAGGCGCATTGCAAGGTCATAGCTCGCCGTGTCTATATCCATGTCGAAAGAACCGTCGTAGAACGGATTTTCATAGAACGGTTTTATGGTTTCGAGTGCATTTACGAGCGTCTGCACCTGCTCAAGCTCGTGCGTATCCGGTTCAAAGAACTCCGGCCAAAGTTCGGACATCTCGCCCCAAAGAGAATCAAGCGTACTGCCTTCCTCGGAAAGCCTTATCTTTCCGAAGTTCTTCCTTCTGAACTTATCATAGCTCCCGTAATAGTAGGCAATCTCTTTTTTCTGCTGCTCACTGAGTTTTATTTTCGTGCCCTTGGCATATTCACGCAGCGCACTGTACTGTTCGGACATATCGGTGTTCAGCACTGCGCTTTCCTCAAGCACCGCCTTGGCAATCTCCGCAGTCCTCGCGATAACTTCATCATAAGTTATGCCGTCGTCCATATTGGCAAGTGCTTCAAAGATATTCTTGAGGTTTTGCGTCAGCGTTTCGGCATTATACTTGCTGCTGTATTCCTTGAGCACTTTTTTCGAAAGTCTGCGTATTGCCCGCTCATCAAGCTCTTTTCTGTTGATTCCGAGACGCCACTCGAGTTCTCGCTTGTATTCGCGCAGAGCTTTGTTCTCCTGCATGAGCTTCTTGTTTTGCTCATCTATTGCAGAAGTGCTTTTGAGAGAATAACGAATATCAGGATTTCTTCTGTCAAAAAGACCGACATTGTCTGTTGCAGATTTAAGCTGAGTATTTTTGAAGAAGATATAGCTCTTGACATTTTCGCCTTTTCGTCTGCCGTCAAAATCGAGAATTATTCCGTCGTAGCCGCTGTCATTTTCTATAAAATAACTGTCCAGTAGCTCCCGAAGTTCTCCTCGTATAGTGTCGGTAGTATCTTTCCATTGTTCAAGAATATCGTCGAGCTTATCCTCATTTTCAAGGATTTTTTTAGTGACTTCCGCATCATCGGCAACATAAGCTTCATAGTTCTGCTCATAGTATTCGTCGTTGGCCGTTTCTTGAGCATCGTATTTCGACTGGTATTCTTCGTCGAGTTTGTTAAGCTTTTCTGTGAGTCCCTTATACCCGTCTATGTGCTCCGAGTACCATGCTTTCGCTTCTGCACGATCCTTGAAGTGGAGTGGCTTTTTCATGTCACCGTACAATGCCATCTGTTCGTTTCCGCCAACCCCGATATCCGCATCATTGTCCTTTGCAAAAAATCCGTTCGGCGTTTCACTGTCATTGCGTCCGGCAAGCGGATTTGCATTGCTGAACACATTGAACTCAGCCGCAGTTTGATGATAAATTATCCTCGGTGTTCCGTCCTCGTTCACGACCTTGCTTGCAGATTCCGGTTCGTTTTCCCAGTCCCCGAACCACTCCTTAAAAGCTTCACTCTTTGTCTGAGAATCGGATTCATTTGTAGTATCTTTGAGCGAAAATTTTTTTGCATCATTCTGCGCTTTTTCGGATATACTGCTATTGACACTTGGCTCACTTTGTGTTACTCTCGTGTCAGAGGATGCGTGTTGTCTACTGAGTTGCACTTTAAGCGGCTGTTCGGTAAACGCATTCTCATTTTTTAATTCAAACTTTGTTGGTGTGAAATCAACAATATCGTACAGTACCATTTCCTTTCCCGATGTAAAGCCTACAATAACCTTTGCAGAATAATCGTTTTTTCCCACTCTAACGAGCACATCGCCCCTCGCAAACTCGGTAAAATTATCCTTTCTCTGATGCTTTAAATCCTCATTAACGTAATTAGTCGATGCTAATACAATTTCATTAAGATTACTTGATGCCTTGAATTTATCTTTATAAATCACGGCATCTTTTCTTTGGTAGTGTTGAGTGTTTTTTGAATTGGTGTACTCGTTTCTGGTTATCTTGTTCACCTTAATCAGCTTACCCTCAACAGGTATTCCATCAGAAAATTTAGTTCTGATAACATCCTTAACTTTCGCAACCCAGTCAGACTTATCTACACCTTTCAGAATATCATCTGCAATCACAACAACCGACTTATTCTTTGTAGTTTTACCTATGCTGTATTTTTTCTTTTCGTCCGCCATGTCGGTTGTTTTTCCTTGCGATTTGTTCTCCCTCGTCTGCTCCAGCGCAGACTTAAACAGGTCGCTGATGGTTTCAAGTGCCTCCTCATCTCCCTCAAGGGCTCTTATTTCCGGGCTCGTAAGCCCGAGATTTTTAAGAATTTCATTTATGCTCTCGATAAAGCCCTGTATCCAGCTTTGAATCTTCACCGCCAGACTGCGGTTCTCTCCGACAAGCTCCTTTATGGTCTGCTCATCAAACACATCAAACATGCACTCGGCAACGATTTCCGCCTCTATGTCCTCCTGTCCATAACCCTCATAGAGCTTTTCAAGCTCCTTCACTCTGCCCTCATAGTCATAGTTTTCGCTTTCTTTGAGCTTGCCTATGACATATTCGCGCAGCTCGCCTGCGGCCGTTGAGTTCCAGTCCTCGATATAATGATACAGTTCATGTCCGGCAGTTCTGAGATATGCGTTTTCCTCCGCGTCGAGCGCGATTTTTATTCTGCCGGTCTTGGGATCGTACTCACCGTTCGCCATTCCGTCTGCAAGCGTATCGCACACTTCAACGACAAAGCCGTATTTTTTCGCAAGAGCCTCAAGGACATATACCGAACCCGCCTGCTCCGAGTTGAGCTTTTTTGTATAGTTTCTCAGCAGACCTCCGTTCTTTTCTGCCCTCTTTTCCTCTTTCGCGCTGTAATGCTTCGGCGCATTATTTTTTTCATTAACGCCGGCATAATACGCCTGTCTGAGCTGACTTTCTTCAAGCCCTGCGTATTTATTTGCATTCGACTGCAAAACGCTGTCAAAGTCCTGCCCGAGCTGACCGGCGCGGCGGAAGTCGAGAAACGCATTCATATATTCGCTTGCCGAATCGCCCTGCTTATATCCTGAAATAAAAGCCCGTGCCGTGTCGGTGCTGTCAAAGCCCTGTGCAACATTGTACAAAGCTTCGGTCTCGCGGCTGTCAAACCGCACATCGCTCAGTGCAACGCTGCCGCCGTCCTGCGTTTTGACATACATCTGCGCCCGATTTCCGTCCTTTTCGATACGGTCTATGCCGTTGATTGTTACGCTCTGTCCGTCAATCGTTGCCGGAACAGCGTTGACATAACTTTTCTTCTGTGATATATTGTTATCGGAAGGGGCGAGCGCATGAGGCGTCTTGGACGTAGACTGCAGGTCTTCGGACATGTTCAGTACTTGCGAGACCCCTTCTGCTTTTGTTTTATATGCACTTACAACATGTAAAGTTTTTGCTTTTGAGTCAGGCACAGCTTCGACGACATAATAATTTCCGTTTACTCGTTTACTGTAAACAACTGACTTTGACAGTTTATTATCAGAATCTCTATAACGGCCATTGTCGTCTTTTGCCGATTCAATATTGTCATAATTTTCGAGAACATATTCTATTCTCGCCAGATCGTTAACATCAGACATTGAGTGGTCTGCTGCTCCATTCTCCCCGTGGCGGTTTTCTACATGGATAACCGTGTTTCCGTCCATATCGCGCTTATACTCACTGGTATCTATACCGGTGAGTTTTTTTATATCTTGCACCTCGCGCTCATTTACAGAGCTAAGTTCTATTTTAATCTTACCTGCAACATTTTTATCTTTAAGGTTGCGAACTCGCTCTACAAAGTCAACGATCTTCGGATTTACCGCCTTTTTATATTCCTGCTTTATTGTCTCTATGTCCTTCTTTAACGACAGCTGAGAGTCTTCCGCGGCACCTGATGTGCCGTTTTTTATTTCAGCAGCCACGTTCTGAGCGTTCTCAGAGCCCCGGAAAAGCCGTTTTTCTGCGCGGGTAAGTTTATCACCCTCAGCCTGTTTCTGCACCACAGCGGACAATCTGACTGCGTCCTGCGTGTTCTCACCGAGGCTTTCAAGCCGCTGCGCAATCTGCGTCTGCTCTCCGCCTGCAAAACCTGCAACCGTCTTTCCCGTGATGTTCGTACCCTGTTTTCTGTGGTTGAGATATCCAAGCCCGGAACCCACTACACCAAAGCCGGCGCCCATAAGTGCTCCGCCCGCTCCCGCTTCGACGACTTGCAGTGCAAGATCTCCGGCAACCTTTTTCTTTGCTTCAGCCTCGCTCAATCCCTGCTTCTCATATGCAGCTATCATGAGCTTATAATTGGAAATATCGCCGTTTGCTATGGTATCATAGGCTATGTTTGCTATTTCCGTCGCGGCTTCTTCCGAAAAGTTTACCCCGGTTGATTTGAGTATGTTCATCGCGACATCGCGCATACTTCTCGGGTCAACCTCTTTGAGCTTGTTGAAATTACCTATCGAAACTTTTTCGAAGAGACCTTCAAATATGCCGGAAACAGCTCCGCCGATAACCGCTTGGTCGTCGTTGCCGCCGCGAGCTTTTATATCACGCATTGTTGAGTTCGCAGCAGAAAGACCGAGTATTCCGCCGCCGACAGCTTCGGCAACTTTCCCCGCTGCTTTTATTCCCGCCCCGGTATTCGCAAGTGCTCCGCCGGCAAGATTGCCCGCGGCTGCAGATGCAGCCGAATCGAGCGCGGACATTCCTGTTCCGTATAAGAAGTCGAAGACATCCCGGTCGCCAAGCTTCCAGTCATGCTCATCCATAACCGCTCCGCGTGCCGTATCGCTTAACTGACTTGCTATTCCGGCGTCTCTGTTATAGTCTACAGGCGCATAACTGCCGGTAAGCTTTCTTCCGACCTGCTGAGCGGCAGCATCAAGATATCCCGCTCCACTGCTTGTTAAATTCACCGGCACACTCAGTGCGCTGGCAATCACCTGATGGTCTGCACTGAAGTCACGAACCGCATCTTGTACCTGCTCATTCTTGCGGCGGTTATACTCATACGCAAAATAATTCTCAAGCTCATCGGGATTCATTCCCTTTGCACGAACCTTATCCTCTATTTCCTTGAGTCTCTGATTATATTCATAGACATTCTTGTTGTTTCCGCTCGTGCCGACTGACTCTTCGAGCTTTATTCTGTCCTTGAGCTCGGGGATAGACTGTATTTCCTTGAGCGTTGCCTCGTCAAACTGGCTGAGTTTTTCGGATATATCCCTGTTGTATATCTCCGACTCCAATGCAGCGGACTCACTCTTCAGATTATTGAGCTTGTTTTTTGCCGCCTTGGCTTCTTTAGTATACTTTTCATAATCCGCTGTATTTCCTTGCATCGTGCTAAGAAACGCCCAAACCCGATTTTTGAATGATTCACTGCGGTTCTTCTTTTTCTCGTTCTTGATATCGTCAAGACGTCCTTTCATATCATCCTCGGTCATGGTGTCCATAACGCCGGAATTACGCGTATCGGAGTAATAGTCGGACTCCTTCTGCAGATTCTGCGAAGTCTGCTGCAGAGCATTCTTGTATTCCTCGTACCGTGCCATGAATGTGTTGTAGCGTTCTTCCCCCAGCTGCTCACGCTGCGAGTCGAGGTAGGATTTGATTCTGTCCGCCTTTTCAAGATCATTGTTTACCACACTCTTTGTATTTTCGCTGTCGCGTTTCCAATTCGCATATGAACTGTTTTGCAGCCTGCTGTTTGCGCTTCTGGTGGTACGACCGGTTGATTCAAACCAGTCATGCATTTCCTTGTCGCTCGAATCCCACTGATATTTATCATTTGCTCTTTTGATTCTTTCGTCTATTGACTCAGGAGCCTCGTATTTCGAATTTACACGCTTTATTCTGTCGTCAATTGTTTCCATTTTATCCTCCGCTTATGAAAGTCCGTAATGCTGACTGAGTATATAAATATCCTCGTCGGTCAGGTTCTTGTTCTGGCTCATCTTCGTTTTTATATAATTCTCGTAGCTTCCGTATTGGTTTTTCAGTGCCGGTCTTACACCAAACTCGTACCGAGTCGGCTGTGCACCTATAAACTCACTGGCTGCCTTTGATTTTGTAGCAGTCTGTTTTCCGCTGCTCCCGGTCGAAGAACCGCTTGACCCGCTCCTGCCTGACGAAGACGACGAAGAGGTTGAATAGCTCTGAGCCTTGAGAGAGTCCATATATTTGTCATGCTCAAACTGCTGTTTTTTGAGATTATAATCCCTTGAGTCCTGCTTCTTGCCGTAGTCAAACTGTTTCTGCCAGTTGCTCTGCGCAAGCGCGTCCTGCTGCTTGCCGTAATCAAACTGCTGCTGCCAGTTATTCTGTGCAAGGGCGTCCTGCTCCTTTCCGTAGTCGAACTGCTGCTGCCAGTTATTCTGTGCAAGGGCGTCCTGCTCCTTCTGATAATCAAACTGATTCTGCCAGTTGCGCTGATTGACATAGTCCTGCATATACTGGCGGTTCTGCTCGCTCTGCCAATTCGACTGCTGCTGTGCTGCATCTGCGCGTCCTGTATAATATTCAAGCTCATACTGCCACTGCGCAAGCTGATTGAGGTAACGGTTGTAATCACTTTCCGAGAGATACTGTGACTGGCTCTGTAGATAATTGAGTGTGTTATAGTAGTCGCTCAGCGTGTCCTGATATTTTTTATAGTCTGAATCGTCGAGGTTCTGCAGGACCTGCATATGCTGCAATTTATCGCTCTTGTCGTCACGATATTTGCTATATGCCCGGTCATACAGTGACGGAATGACATTGTTCAAATCGTTGAGGCTTGACTGGTATGCCTGGTTTCCGGCAGTCGAAGCATAAGAACTGCCGTAACCGCCGGTGAGCGCCGCGGCATTCCCCATAGTGTCCTGCATCGCCATCTTGCCCTGCTGAATATACTGATCCTTATACTGCTGATAGAGCGGATCGGCATTGAAATCATACTGAAAATCTTTGGTGTTTTCGTAGTCCTTCAGAAGTCCCTGTATCTGATCTGCATAATTGCTCTGATAGTCCCCGGGCTTTGAGTTGTAATGGTTCTTCAGATCCTCCTGAGCCTGCTTAACTTCGTCGGATTCCTCGTAGTCCTTTGGCTTGTTGAGCAGCGTTTTTATCGTGCCTATACCGTATCCGACCTGCTTCGCGGCGTTTATTCCCTGCTTTGCCATTCCACCGGCGAGCGCCGCCGCATTTCCGCCCTGCGCCACGGCGTATGACAGTTTGTCCTTTGATATGCCCTGCTGCTTTTTCTGCTTTTCAAGGTCTTTTGTCGTGTATGCCATTTGCTTTTACCTCCTCAGATCAGATAATTTATGTTCAGCTTATATGAAGTCAGATTGTATTTATAAGCTTTTGTCTCAAGATTGAAGCACCAATCAAGCACCACTCTTCCATCCGGAAATACCGACCACCGGGCAAGGTTGGTATCGTTCGCCGCACAGATTGTAAATATCCTGCTCTGCG
>OHHC01000136.1_pt1 | contig 40562 bp, 25 predicted proteins | sample 1606381 | NCBI WGS metagenome assembly OHHC01 (sample SAMEA3879581, study PRJEB24766) | human gut metagenome | biome: human-associated habitat; feature: feces | place: USA | collected 1985/1987 | reverse complement strand
GAAGTTGCCCAAGCGGCGCTTATCGACGGTGCGCAGTTGTTCCAGCAGGACGATGGAGGGCAGTTCCAAGCCGTCCTCGGCGTCGATGTAGTAGTGGGTGGGAAGTTTGGCTTTCACGCCGGTTTTGCTCGTGATGGAAGCGATAATAACCGTGGGGCTGTGTTTGTTCCCGACATTGTTCTGAATAATCACGACGGGACGGTAGCCCTCCTGCTCAGAGCCGATGCCCCGGCCCAGATTGGCGTAATACATATCGCCGCGCAAATATGTGTGGCTCATTCTGTGATGACCTCCTTTGTGTATTTAGGCGTTTCCGCCTATGTAGAGGTCAAGCGGCAGAACAGAATTAAGGTCGGTGAGAGATAAAACATTCTTTGTTTCGTCAGGCCCGTCCTGCCGCTTGACCGTAGTATTTTGAAGAAAATCAATTTGTCCTCGACACCCCGAAATGCTATGGGAAGTCGCCAAACGGTCAGTAGCGAACTGACACCACGGGAGTTCCACCCCTCTGACGGTCTGCCAGAGCCGCCCTCATTGCCTGCGACGGTTTTATCACGCTCGGACTGTGGCTAAGTGTAAGTATCCGTTCCCGACTTTCATCGCTGCTTCACGTCTGCGCTATGTGAAACCAGAGATGTTATCGCTCGCCTTACGGGTCATCGCGCATCTCTGGGCTGGTACGGCTCACCACCCCACCATCGGAAACAACGTAACTCCTGATCCCATATTCAGTTGTCAAGTTGCTGTCCAAGTCCGAAGACTCTTCCTCAGTTTCAATCATAACAGACTTTTCTCAGAGAATAAATGCGAAATGAAACTCAAAAGATTTTTTGCACTTTCATTTAAAAAGACTATCTTTTCAACATGATATGTGCTATAATAGTGGTAACCTATCTTTGGAGGCAAAACTTATGTATCTGAGCCGTGGACTGTACGTTTTCCCAAATAAAAATACTATCAGGCGCTTTATGTACGATGGTGATGAGGCAACTGAACTGCCTGAGATAACTTTTGAACAGCAGCTGATAGACTTTCTTGAGATCGAACTGACGCCGTTCAACAGACTTCTTGATAAGCTGAAAGCATACACCAAGGAGAACACGACTCCTGATGAACTTTTGAGCGTTTGTCGAGCTGTTGGATATACCGCTGAGAGCTTTTGTCAGGAAGAACCTGTGTACAGCTTTCTGCTGTGTACAAAGCTGTATGTTGACAGTTATGATATATCAAGTTATGAAGAACTTTTTGCGTATAAGGATCACGCTGTTGAAATGCTGCGAGATATGGTACACACTCAAAACATTTTCTTCACTATCGCCGATGCGTATTGCAGATTTGAAGGCACACATGAGGAGAAGACTACTAAAGTATTCTTAGGCAGGGAAACAATTTTCAAGTGCCAATTTGAACAAGTCATTGCTCATACAGATATCGGCACGGAAATGTTTCAGATGACAAGACCTAAGCTGCCATACAGCAGAGGTTACCGCTTTGACAATCTGCCTGACTATATATGGTACATCTTCCTGCACGCAATGGAGTTCGACACTGGTTTCAGTCAATGCGACTACTGCGGTCATTTTTTCAAGCCCAAGACAAAGAAAAAGACCCGATACTGTGATCGGGTCAGGACTGATGACAGGCGCACCTGTAAACAGATAGGTCCGCAGCAGATATATAAATTTAGGCTTCAACACAGCGAACTGCTGGCTGACCATGACAGAGCTATTAATCGCAACTACCGGCGAGTGGAACGCTATGAACTAAAACTCGGCGACGAAAAGCAGGGCAAAGACTTGTCCTATAACGACTATGCTGACTGGCTCAGGGATCTACATACTGCTAAGGTGGCTTTCATGTCGGGGGAGATGTCTGAGGAAGAGTTCAGGGAGGCTATTCATCATTTGGATTAATAATTTATCTCTAATGTTACCATTGATAAAACATCAATGGTATACCTAACAAGCGTGTTGAATAGTTTCGGAGTATAGTCTTATTAAGATAAAATCGAAATTCATCTATTATGCGTTGACTTTGTATTTATTATATGATACAATAAAAATGGATAATTATATGTATTTTTATTGACGAATAGGAGTTAAAATGCGGTATATCGGTGGAAAAAGTCTTTTGTTAGAAAATATCAATAACGTCATAACGTCCGAGATACCGAAAGTTTCATCGGTCGTTGATTTGTTTGCAGGCTCCGGGATAGTTTCAAATAGTTTCAAGTCTAATGGGTACAGAACGATCAGTAATGACTTCCTTTTTTTCAGCTATGTAATGTCCAGAGCCTCTATAGGGTTGAACAGGAACCCTTCTTTCAAGAAGCTGGGTATTGCAGATCCTGTTAGGTATCTGAATGCATTGACCATTGCTGACACAAGTTTTGAAATCGACCAATGCTTCATTTACAACAATTATAGTCCTGTTGGTAATTGTGAAAGAATGTATTTTCAGCCGGAAAATGCAATGAAAATTGATATTATCAGACTGACTATCGAAAAATGGTACACAGATGAATTGATCTCGGAAGATGAATACTTCTATCTTCTTTCGGCTCTTATTAACGCTGTTCCGTTTATTTCAAACATAACCGGTGTTTACGCTGCTTATCTTAAATTCTGGGACGAACGTACATATAAAAAACTTGAATTGACCGAACCAATTATCACAAGCAACGGAAAGAAAAATGAATGCTATAATTCAGATTTCACCGAATTGTTGTCAAAAAAGTGTGACCTGCTGTATGCCGATCCACCGTATAATTCAAGGGAGTATCTGCCTAATTATCACATTCTTGAAACTATTGCAAGATACGATTATCCCGAAATACATGGCGTAACAGGAATGCGGAATTATGATGATCAGAAATCAGTATTCTGCAAGAAAGGCACTGTTGCATCTGCTTTTGAAACTATGATAAGAGATTGCCATAGCAAATACATTCTTATAAGCTATAATAACGAAGCTTTACTTTCAACCGAAGCACTTTCTGATATTTGCAGACGTTACGCAAAAGGTGACAGTTTCAGGCTTTTTGAATATAGCTATCGGAGATACAAGAACAAGATACCGAATAATACAGCAGGACTTAGAGAACAGTTATACCTTTTGAGGAGGCATTGATATGGCTGTTAAAGCACCTTTTAATTATATAGGTAATAAATACAGGATAATAAACTCCATTCAGGAGTGCTTCCCTGAGCATATAGATACATTTGTTGACCTGTTTTGCGGCGGCTGTGATGTAAGCATCAATACCGTTGCAAACAACATCTATGCAAATGACATAAACTATCATGTTATAGGTATTCTGCAAGAGTTTCAAAAACATGATGTTGAATTCATTCTTGACCATATTGATACCACAATAGAAAAATGGCAGCTCAGCAAAACCAACGAAGACGGATACAAGCTCTTTCGTGATCATTACAATCAGACCAAGAATCCCCTTGACCTTTATGTGCTGATGTGTTTCAGCTTCAATTATCAGTTCAGGTTCAACAGCAGTCACGATTATAATAATCCGTTCGGCAGGAACAGAAGCAGTTTTAATGAAGTTATGAGAAGTAATCTTATTCTTTTCAAGGAGCAGATCAATGACATTCATTTTTCTGCATTGGATTTTTGCGATTTCGATTATGACATTCTTCATACGGGAGATTTGCTGTATGCTGACCCGCCGTACCTTCTGACATGCGGCAGTTATAACGATGGCAAAAGAGGATTCCGTGGCTGGACAGAAAAAGACGATCTCGACCTTATGCGTATCCTTACCGAGTTGTCAGACCGTGGTGTCAACTTTGCTCTGTCTAACGTTATCGAGCATAAAGGCAGCACTAACGATTCTTTGATAGAGTGGATAGCTGACAATGGCTATACCGTACACGGTATCAACTTCAATTATAATAACTGCAATTATCATACGAACAATCGTGAAAATGTGACCAAAGAGGTTTTGATAACGAACTACTGATCGGAGGATATTATGGCTGAAAAAAGAACTCTTGGGTGGGTGCAGAATCCTGGAGATTTGAAAAAGCTCAAAAAGGTTGTAAGTGTTTTTCTACATGGTTCTTCTGAAAACCAATGGCTTATAAACGAAAGACTGCCTCTACTTAAAAAGTATGACTTAATTAGTGATGACAATTATAATGCCTTTATTTCGGAATTAAGCAAATCCACTATTGAAGCTAAGTACGCAATTCTTAAAGGCAAAGGTGCCGGTAAGCTCGGAAGAAGAAACGCCAAATGCACTGGGATAATTCAAGCAGTAATAGACGGTCAACAAAGTAGAGATTATACGGATTCAAATGGAAATACTATAACAATAAAAAAGCCTTATACTGATGATTGGTCAGCAGATGGATATTTAAGGTGGGCAATATCATGTGGATTGCTTACCTACAATAATAAAACTGATAGTTGCAAAATCTCGGAATTAGGAAAAGAACTTGCATCAGCCCAAAATGATACACCGGAAGAAAAAGAATGTCTGTCGAAAGCTCTTTTATCATATCCTCCCGTTATCAGAATACTATCTCTGCTGAACGAAAAAGACAAGCAAACCAAATTTGACTTAGGTTCCAAACTTGGTTTTAAGGGAGAGCTTGGATTCACATCTATACCACAAGCGATATACCTATGCGATTATTGTGAAGCCGACCCTGTTCAGCAAAAGGAAGTTAAGAGTAACGATGAGGGCGATTCCGACAAATACGCTCGTGGTATTGCAAGTTGGTTAAACCAGATGGGATGGGTTGAAAGCTCAAATATAAGAGTTACCGATTCATATAGAGGGAAAACATATTCTGCTATTATTCAGGCTTTTTCTATCACAAGAGCAGGCGAAAAGGCATTGATAAAGGCAAATGGAAATTCAAGTAATCCAAGAATCCCTCGTATTGTTATGTATGAGATGCTCGCATCAAATAAAGCTGCCGGTTCAGATTGCCTTAGATATGAAAGAGCTTGTATTATAGATACATTATCAAAAGGAAATAAAACTATTGATCAAATCCAGAAATCATTAAAGGGCTATGATATAAAAATTGATGTTGACACGATTAAGGATCATATTATTGGATTAACGACAATTGGTCTGGACATCGAATATAAATCGGATAAATACAAGTTGCTTGACAAGATTAATGGATTAATAATTCCTAAAAGTGATATTATCATTAAAGATGACGTTAATGAAATCAAAAACAAGGTTAGAGCAAAACTTTCTGCACTTGACCACAAATATCTTATTCTCATAGATCTCGCATATAGTAACGCTTCAACAGTCGCAAAGAAAAATGCAGATGCAAGAGAATTTGAAATACAGACTGCGGATATGTTTACTAAAGAACTTGACTGTAAAGGTTCAAGATTAGGAGATTCTCGTAAGCCTGACGTATGTATTTATTATGATAAAAATGGACTTATTATAGATAATAAATCTTACAAAGATGGTTATGAAATACCTATGGGTCATGCTGACGAAATCATTAGATATATAGATGAAAATAAACAGAGGAAAACTTCACTGAATCCTAATGAATGGTGGAAAGTGTTTAATGATAATGTCGATAAATTTAATTTTGCATTTATTTCAAGCCGATTCAAGGGAACGTTCAAAGATCGACTGGATTATATAAGTAAGAGATCTGGTGTAAACGGAGCTGCTATCAGTTCAGTAAATCTTTTGCTACTTGCAGAGGAAATTAAGGCAGGAAGAATGTCATATGGAGAGGCTTTTGCTAAGTTTGAGTGTAATGATGAAATCATACTATAAGAGAGGGTGATATTATGTCATATACCTTTTTAGACCTTGCTGTAGAAGTAATTAAAATGCAGAATAAACCGATGTCTGTATACGATATATGGAAAAAGGCAGTTGAAAACAATTTGCATAAAAAGCTACCTAAATACGGCAAAACACCTGAGCAGACACTTGGAGCAAGAATATATGTAAGCATAAAGCAAGGCGGTGATGATAATCCCTTCGTTCAGTTTTCAAAAAGACCGGCACTGTTCTTTTTAAAAGAGCTTACCTCACCTTCAACACCTGTGCCAGAACCTGTTGCCGAGGAAAAGCCTTCATATAAGGAACGAGATTTACATAAAATACTGTCATCGTTCGTTTTCTCGGATTCACATTTTAAAAGCTATACAAAAACCATATATCATGAATCTTCCACAAAAAAGAAAAAAGGAAAGAACGAGTGGCTGCACCCTGATATTGTGGGCATTCGCTACCCGTTCGATGACTTTTGTGAAGATACTCGGCATTTGATGAACGCAATGGCTCACAGTAAATGCAAGATCTTCTCATTTGAATTAAAGCGTTCTATCGACTTCTCTACTTTACGAGAGTATTTCTTTCAGGCAGTATCAAATTCAAGTTGGGCAAATGAAGGTTATCTTGTAGCGCTTAAATACGATCAGGATCCTGATTTTATGGACGAACTCAGACGGCTGAACAGTGCCTTTGGAATAGGATTTATAAAACTTAATATTGAGGACTATACTCAAAGTGAGATACTGCTATCAGCAAAAGAAAATGAGCTTGATTGGAATACCATTGATCGTTTGTGTGAAGAAAATCCTGATTTCAAGGCTTTCATCAACACCATAACATCAGATTTGGTAGTCGATAAGATGCGTAATTCAAATGATTTTGATACCGTATTCTCTACAGATGAAGAGTTTCAGGAATACGTCAAGGAGAAACACATCAAGTAAGGAGAAATAATTATACTGAGGGATTTTCTGAAGTGCAATGGTCAAAATATTTTCAAAACAGTAATAATGAACATATAGAGATCATCATGTATGATTATAATCCCGAAGATATCAATTATCAGATTAGGCGAAAGCAAGAACAAAATATGAGAATCAACAATAGGATTTAAGGAACATTTTACTTTCTCCATTCAAAATTTGGCTGAATTGATTGAAATAAGGTTTGAGCGCAGAATACAAAAAGGATTACAACAAATGACACGAATCTATAATAATTGTTTTTTTGTTATAATTTGCCAAGATAATAATTCTCCTTTTTAGAATACTCTTCAAACGGCTTGGGCGAGGTATTTACAATGAAAATAATGGAATTTAAACAATTGTCCTTTCAAGACTCAGGAAAAGTCTTTTTTATACGTATAGATCCTGAAGATTTGACACAAACATTAAATGATGTGTTGAAATCATTAATGAACTTATCATGGATTAGTAAGTTTGATGAAGAATACGAAAAAAGCGCATTTGAGAGCCGTGCTAAAAAAACAATAGAAGATATTAAATATAAATTTTCCAAATGTAGTGATGATAATATCACAAAAGATGCCGGCGAATATGTCGTATCCGAACTATCTAGAAAAGCTATTGTGAACCAATTAAAATACTTGGACATCCCAATCGGCGAATTATTGGGAAAGAAAAAATCTGGTAACCCTGGATTTGATTTTCATAGTCAAAATACTACAACAGATACTATCATTTTCGGAGAAGCTAAATACAAATCAAGATCTACAGCTTACTCAAGTGCAATTCCTCAAATAAAGGTTTTTATTAATGACAAAAAAGATATTGAAGATTTACCTGAATTAAAGCCTTTTTGTACACCAAAAGCTTTAAGGCGAGCAAATTCAGGAAACAAAGGATTTGCAGCTGCTTTTTCAGCTAGAAGTACAAAAAGCGAAAAAATAATCTCATCGATTACGGCGATGGAAGATTTCAGCTTTTTATCTAAATTTGACGAATTGATACTTGTGGCGGTGAACTTATGAATAAAATAATCCAAAAGGGAGATTTGATTTCACGAATCCGAGATGGTAAGGATTTATTGGAAATACTTGATTATGCTCAAAGTGAATTATATAAAAACGGTCCTGTTGATACTGTAATACTTGAAATTATTTCATATTTAAAGCTCTTTCAAGAAGAATTTTTTAAAAAATATGAAGAAGATATTATTTCTACAATGGGGCTTTTTTTCAAAAATCCAACTCCTGAGTCCCTACAAGGTTTGATTTTTGATATGTACCGAAAGCACATTAAAGAAAAATATGGAGAAGATTATACCCCCATGCAAGCTGATGTGATAAAAAGAATCAGTGAATTGCAACATTTCAGCTTTTCAGCACCTACAAGTACTGGAAAATCATTTATTTTCAGAAGACTAATTAAATCTGCGGAAAATGATGTAGTGATTATCGTCCCATCAAGAGCCTTGATTAACGAGTTTTACGACAGAACCATCGAAATAGTAGATGTAAAAAGAGTTAACGTTCTTACTTTTGTTGAAAAAATCAATACTAAATATGCTAATAGAAATATTTTCATTCTTACACCAGAACGATCAAGAGAATTATTTAAAAACAAAAGTTGGTTAAATATAAGTCTTTTTCTATTTGATGAGGCACAGTTAAGTGATGAAGATTCAGTCAGGGGACTATACTTTGATAGTATAGTCCAACGAGCATTAAAATCATTTCCTAATTCAAAATATGTGTTTGCTCACCCATTTATATCCAACCCAGAAGCACAATTAAAACGAAATGATATTGTAGACACTTCAAAATGTTGTAATTATAAGATAAAAAATGTTGGACAAGTTTTCTACACTCATGATTCCGTAAACAATAAGTTTTATCATTTTGGCTCGCAAAAGGAACTTTTAGGTAATTATAAACTCGAAGCCACATTCGATCCAATTGAAATGGCAATCTCAAATCATGGAAGCGTATTAATTTATGTTCCTAAGTCTCACATTTACAACAAGAGTATTTATATACAATTCCGAAAGTATATCTCTATGTGCTCCTTAATTACTGATCCAGAAGCTCTGTTTATGATTGAACAACTCAAAACATTTATTGGTGCATCCGATAAAGAAGTCGCTTTCTATTATTCTGATATGTTGGATAAATTAAAACATGGTATAGTTGTTCACCACGGTTCAATGCCCCTTACAGCTAGATTAATACTTGAGCATTTCACCCAAAAGGGTTTTTGTAGAATATGTTTTGCAACATCAACATTAGAGCAAGGCATAAATATGCCATTTGATGTTGTTTATTTGGATAGATTTGAAGCAAGCAAAACACTTTCAGTTAAAAACCTTATTGGACGTGCAGGACGTTCGACTTCAGACAACAAGTTTGACTTTGGTAGCGTAATAATGCGCCCAAATGCTATGAGTGCATTTAGAAAAATAATACATAAAGAAGAATTTATCTCTGAAGTATCTCATCTTGATGCAACGAATGAAAAACTTGACAAGAAATACGAAGAATTTAAAGAAGCTATAAAGAATAATGAATTCTCCGACGATTATAATTTAACTAATGCAGATTTAAATAAACTTAAAACGCAAACAGTATCAGAAATCATACCACAATTGTTAGATGTGATGTTTAAGGATGGGAACCTAATAAATCCATCTGAAGATATGAAAAATGTTTTTGATAATTTTCAATTGATATATCAAGAGTATTTAGGCCGAGAATTGTGTATGGCAGAAAAAGGTGTTCTTAACACTGCGATAAAGATAATGATTTGGAAAGTTTATGGGCAGACTTTCAGCAAAATATGCCAATATAGATACGCATATATTTCAAGAGTAAATGAAAGGAGACAACTAAACAAAACTGGTAGAGAAACAGAATCTGCTACCTTGAAAGCACGATTCACATATGGCTGTCATGATATACCAGATAAAAACCTTTATGTCTATCCATTAATCTCATCTGAAATAACTGCTAAAAATGTAGATTATGATTTAATAGTGTATGATACTTATGATTTTTTAGATAAGCTTATTGGTTTTAAACTAAGCGATATTTTTTACGCCGCTTTTCATCAATTTGCAAAAACAAATAGCAACCAAACAGCAGAAAAACTCGCAAAATATATAAAGTATGGTACTGATAATGAAACGCACATTTGGATGTTAAGGTATGGATTAACTTTTGAGGATATCGAATGGTTAGAACCTTGCATTTTTAGTATTGACGAAGAAAAAATACAATTTAATCAAAACGTTCATAATCTGACAGATGAACAATTTGATATGATTCAGCAGTATATTCATGATGATAATGTCATAAGCACATAATACAATTATCTCTTACACTTCAGTTCCCGAATATAGACAGATACGTTCTAATGTCACGTGTCTCTTGGTATTCTTTATGCATAGCAACAATTATTATACTATCGAATAGCGAAATTCGAGTTCCTCAAAAAACAGAGATACAAATTACCTTTTTGCATCTGTATCCCTTGTTATATTTTTTAAACGTTGGTTTGCTATTCGGAGGGAAATGCGCCACTTTTGGCACTTGTTTGGCACTTATTTGTACTAAAAATCGTCTGAAATCGCTTGAAGTTACTGTAGTTGAAACTTCAAAAATCCGCGATTTACAGCCATTTTCGCATTTTACTAAAAACTACTAAAAAGCTCGGGATTAATTCAATTCCCGTACGGGTCACCAAAGTTTAAAGCTCGGAGATAGCACATTGTGCTGTTTCCGAGCTTTTGTTATCTGAAGTTTCATACCTTCCATGTTCTGCCCTACTTTTCTCCGCACACCTCACTCTTGAGTTTTTTCGCATACATCTTCAAGTCTAACTTGCATAAACCCATCTACAAACCCGAATTTGTTGCGTAAGTATCGTAAGAATTATTAATGCAGATTTGAGGGCTAAGCGTTTTTGGCTTATAAAGTCAAATAAGTGTCTTGTAATGGGCTAAAAAAAGTGTGCTCGCCCTTGTTGTTGACATGCCATGTGCTTATGTGCTACAATTCAGCAAGTAGGAAACCAATTCATATTTAGCCGTTTTGTCTATGCACTTTTCGAGCCCCTTTTATGCACTTTCTACTTGACAAACACACCCACAGAATATCACGCTAAATAGCCAATACCAAAGATACTCCCAATACATTTGATGTCCGACTTTTGATTTTTTACAGGGTCAGCACTCCTTAAAGCAATGGTGCAAATATCCTTAGCACGCCGTCAATGAGCCGTCCGAAAAAGCCTCTCTTCGTGTCCTCCAGTGTACGCTGTCTGCACTTGCTCTGGGTTTCAAGGATGTCCGCCTTGAAAGTCTTTATTATAGACGAATCATAGAATATAGAACTGCACTCAAAATGCAGGAAAAGACTTCTATAGTCAAGATTTACCGAACCAAGCACAGCAAGCTTGTCATCGCATATACAGCCCTTTGCGTGAACAAACCCAGGGGTGTATTCATATATCTTCACTCCTGCCTCGATAAGCTGACGATAATAGCTTCTCGAAAGCCTGAAAACCACCTTTTTGTCAGCGATACCGGGCATTATGATGCGCACGTCGACCCCACGTTTAGCCGCCCTTATAAAAGCGTCAAAAAGGCTGTCACCAAGCATAAGATACGGTGTGTAGAACCACACATAATCGCTTGCGGCATAGAGCATCTCAGAAAAAAACGTGTTGCTCACATTTTCGTCCACCATAGGGGAATCATAATAAGGCAAAACATAGCCGTCGCCACCCTTGCCCTCTTTTTCAAAGCTCTCCCCCACAAGGTCATGAGGTATCATGTCATTTGAAAAAGCGTTCCAGAACTCCATAAACATATAGGTGTAGCTTTTTACGCCCTCGCCTGTTATCTTAAAGCCGATATCTTTCCAGTGACCATATTTCGAGCCTATGTTTATATACTCGTCCGAAAGATTTATTCCGCCGCTGTATGCAACTCTGCCGTCTATTACCATTATTTTTCTGTGGTCACGGTTGTTGAGCTGTGATTTTATAAAAAGGAACGGATTGAAAGGCACACATTTTATACCTTTCTCACCAAGCTTCAAAGCGTCTGCAAGAGAATATGTTGCTATACTTCCAAGGTCGTCATACATTATCCTGACGTCAACGCCCTGAGCCGCCTTTTTCGCCATGATATCAACCACAGTGTTAAGGAACTTGCCGTTTTGCAGAATAAAATACTCCGCAAAAATATATTTCTCAGCCTTTTCAAGCTCCTTGCACATATCAGCAAACATTTCCTCGCCCACGGAAAAATACTCTGCACTGTCAAGCTTCACCATGGGAAATCCCGTTGCGTCGCTTATTCTTTTCACCGATTGAGCAAGCCTTTTGTCCTCACGTTCAAGCTCCCCTATGCACTTTTCCCCGTCAGAAAGCTCATAGTCCATGTGAAGCCTTGCCTTTGTGATATTCTTTTCAAGCTTTTTCGCAGTATTGTTATTGCCGAAAATTATATACATAACTGCACCAAGCACGGGAAAAGTAAGTATCACAATAAGCCAAAGGGTCTTGTAGCTGCTCTCCTCACGCTTTGTGTTGATATAAAGCACAAACAGAAATGACAGCACAGTAAGCACGATGCTGAGAAGCCCTGCCGCCTTGCTGAGCCATTTAAGTATGAGAAGATACCACAAAAACTGCATCGCCACAGGAACTATCACCGCCACCACTCTGCCTGCTATTTTCTTTACATTGTTCCACGTCAACTCCGTTTCGCTCCTTTCATTTATCATCTTAGGGTAACACAACACTATCATTATGCGATGTTACCACTATTATAACAATTTTTTTAACATAAGTCAACGCCATTGATTTTAACTGCAAAAAGTGTTATATTAAATATAACGAGTCCTGCTGATAGCTTTGTCTGTAGGCGGACGAACAGTGTTCGCCCCTACAAAAATAATATAATTGATAACGGAGGTAACAAAATGTGTACTGCGGCAACTTATAAAACGAACGATTTTTACTTTGGAAGAACTCTTGACTATGAAAGCTCCTACGGTGAGGAAATAGTCATAATGCCAAGAAACTTTCCCCTTAACTTTGTTAATATGGGCAGGATAGCTACCCATTATGCGGTAATAGGCACAGCTCATGTTGCTCAGGATTATCCTCTTTTCTATGACGCCGCCAATGAAAAGGGTCTTGCCATGGCAGGTCTTAACTTTGTTGGCAATGCCTTTTACCGTGATGATATCGACGGCAGGGACAACGTTGCGCAGTTTGAGTTTATCCCATGGATACTCTGTCAGTGTGCAAACGTGACAGAAGCAAGGACGCTTATAGAAAAGATAAACATAACCAAAACTCAGTTCAGCCCGCAAATGCCGTCAGGTCAGCTCCATTGGATAATAGCAGACAAGAACGATTGTATCGTAGTGGAATCTGTAAAAGAAAGCATAAACGTCTATGACGATCCCGTGGGCGTGCTCACGAACAATCCTCCATTCGATATGCAAATGTTCAGGCTCAACGATTTCCGTGGACTTTCACCTAAACAGCCTGAAAACACTTTTTCAGACAAGCTTGACCTTACTTCCTACAGCCGTGGCATGGGTGCAATGGGACTACCGGGCGACCTGTCCTCGCAGTCAAGATTTATAAGAGTAGCATTTGTGAAAATGAACTCACGCTCCGCCCCTGACGAGCAAAGCAGTGTAAGCCAGTTTTTCCACATCTTAAACTCAGTTGACCAACAAAGGGGCTGCTGCGAGGTGGCAGAGAGCAAGTATGAGATAACCATTTATACAAGCTGCTGCAATACCGACAAGGGCATTTACTATTACACCACCTACAACGGACATCAGATATCCGCTGTTGATATGCACAAAGAAGACCTTGACTCCGCCAAGCTTATTGCCTACCCTATGATAACCAACGAGATAATAAACTTTCAGAACTAGCAAGCGCTCCGTACAAAATCTGTACGGAGCGTTTTTATTACTCAAATCTGAAATATTCAAAGTCAAAGTTGCTTCCCGGCAGGAACGCAAATGAAACTTTCTGTTTGCCGCTGATACCTGAGATATCAAAGCTCCTCTGGGCATAATTTTCGCTGTCATCTGTCCTGAACTCGCAGAGTATTCGGTTTTCGTCCTCGCTGCCGTTCAAAATAAGATGTATGCTGTTGAGTGCAAGCGGTGACTTTCCACTTATAACGAGCCTGCTCGGCTGTTTTTCAGAGAAATCGAACTCGCCGAAATCAAGCATAACATTGTTGCCTATCTCGGTCACACACTTTTCGCCCTTTGTGAACTTGTCACCATAAATGTTGTCAGCATCAGCCGCATTATTCACCGCAAATTCACGGCTGACCTTTTCAAAGTTGAAACCGCCCACTTGGAAACCGTCCTCAGTAAGAATACAAAGGGTCTCAATACCCTTGAGCTTTCTTGAAAGCTTGAAAGTTTCAGGCTTGAAGATCATCCACTCAGGCTCTTTGTGATAACAAAACGTGCCAAGAAGCTTTCCGCCCTCCTCAGGTATTCCGTCATAGAAGCTTATTTTAACAGGGTCAAGGGTGTTCGCCCATATCTGCACCGTAACAGTGTCAGAGCCTGCACTGCCGAAGTCCAGATTATCATATGCCGCCCATGATGTTACCTTGCCCATTGCAAAGCCTACACCCTTCTTCATGCCGCTTGAAACGTTGTCGCTCGCCCTTATGAATAGTCCGCCGATAACGAACTGATATGGGTCGGTAAGTGCGTTTCCAAGACCCTCAGCAGTGAATTTGAGCATAGAAATGATGTGATAACGCTCAGTGCCGTTTTTGCACATTGCACGAAGCCAGAAGCTTCCGTCACCCTTTGCTTTCACCTTAATGCTGTCTGCTGTTACCTCGCACTCTGCAAGATTAGATGTTATGCCCTTTTCATTTGTTACCCTGAACTCTATATCCTCAGCATAATCCGAATTGGCAGGGAGCGCCTTATATTTCACTGTTATCTCAGGGTTATCCTTGTCAAGAGTAAAAGTATCAGTATAAAGTTCTATCTTTCTCACAGGTATCTCGTCTGTTCTTCCACACTCAGTAGGAGCAAAGCCCACGTTTTCAAGCGATGATGTGCCGCTGTCATATTCCGCCTTAACAGCCTCAAGGGTAACAACACAGTCAGGCAGACCCTTTGATGTAAGCGTTACCTTTATCTCCCCCGTCTTATCAGCCACACCAATAACAGCAAGCATTTTTCCTGAAAACAGTCTGCGTGAAGTGCCCTTGTACTGGTCATAGTCAGTGCTGTCGCCGTTGTCAAGACCCATAAGCCTTGCCGCACCCTCAACGCTGACGTTCACACGATTATTGGCATTTGCGCAGAAAGTGCCGTCCTTATCAAATGCGGATATTTCAATATATACAAGGTCAGAGCCGTCTGCAAGTATCTCTGTCTTGTCAGGGACAGCTTCTATTCTAACAGCGTCCCCGAATGAACGCTGGATATCCTCTGCGATGATATTTCCATTCTCGTCATATGCAACGGCTTTAAGCTCGCCCTTTTCATATGGTATGACATAGTTCGCTGTCAGCTCCTTGCCATGCTTGTGGTCTATATCATATGCCCCCATTGAAACGCCGTCCTTGAAAAGCTCAACTCTCGGAGCATTTGAGCAAACTCTCACGTCACAAGGCAGTCCGTCGCTGAAATCCCAGTATGGGAAAATATGCACGAATGGCTCAGCCTTATAGTCTGTCCACTCTGCACGGAAAACATATGCGCTGTCTTTTGCAAAGCCTGCTGTGTCGAACTGACCAAAGTATGAGTTTTTCGTGCTGTATGGGGTAGGCTCGCCTATGTAGTCAAAGCCTGTCCAAATGAACTGACCTGCACAATATTCTGCGTCACGGTCGGCGATTATGCAAGCCTCAGTGTTCTTTGCGCCCCAGCCTGTGCAGCTGTTTCCAAGGGAAGAACACTGCTCGTCATCGTCAGTTAGCAAGGTTTCAGACAGCGGGAAATGATAAATTCCACGGCTCTGAACAACAGAAGCCGTTTCGCTTCCGTATATCATCCAATCAGGGTGAGCGGTGTGGTGTTCCTCATAAAGTCTTTCACCGTAGTTATAGCCTGCAAGCTTGAGAATATCAGCGCATTTCTGACCGTTTTCCCACTGCATATAGTTAGAGCCGAATGTGACATAGCCGTTGCCATCAGGATCATGGAGCCTAACGAGCCTTTTGAGCCATGCCGTTACCTCCTGACCTCTCTCGTCAGCGTGTGTGTCAAAAATCTCATTTCCAACGCTCCAGCCTATGATAGAAGGGCGGTTTCTGTCACGGCGCACCCATGAAGCAACGTCCTTTTCTACCCACTCATCAAAAAATCTAGCATAGTCATAGTCGGTCTTTGACCGCTCCCACATATCAAAGCCCTCAGAGAGAATGAGCATACCAGTCTCGTCAGCGATATCCATAAACTCCTCCGCAGGCATATTGTGAGAGGTCCTGATAGCGTTGATTCCCATTTTGCGTAGCTTTTTAAATCTTCTCCTTATAGCCGCAGGATTGGAAACTGCCCCAAGACAGCCGTTGTCATGGTGTTCGCATGAGCCGTGGAGCTTAACGTGTCTGCCATTGAGATAAAAACCGCTGTCGCACTTGAATTTGATAGTCCTGAAGCCGAATTTCTGACTTACACGCTGTACACAGCCGCCGTCCACAAGAATTTCCGACACCATGGTGTAAAGCACAGGCGAGGTGATATCCCAAAGCTCAGGGTCTTTCACTGTCATGGTCTGAGCGGTGAGAGAATAGCTCACGCCTTTCACACGCACCGCCTCAGGTATGCAGGAAATATCCGCCCCACAAGCGTCAGACTCATAGCTTGCCACCTCTTTGCCGTCCTTGTCGAGGATAGTGTTTTTAATGCGTATACCCACAAGAGGAGTGCCCTTAGGTCGGAGCATTTCAGCATTGACAGTTACAAGCCAGCCGTCCTCCTGCTTTGACGTGGTGATATAAATGCCGTCATTGCCGAAACGTATCTCAGGGCTTTCGCAAAGCCAAACCTTTCTGAAAATACCTGCTCCCGAATACCACCTTGAGTTTGGCGAGTGGTGATCCACACGGACAGTAATAATGTTCTCTCCGTCCTTAACAAGGTCGGTGATATCAAACATAAATGCCGAGTAGCCGTATTTCCACTCCCCTGCCAAAGCACCGTTCACATACACCTTGCTGTCCATGTAAACTCCGTCAAAGCGGATAAAAGTGCGTATGCCCTCTTTCTTTTGGTAAGAAAAAGCCTTTCTGTACCAGCCTGTAGAAGTTTCATATAGGTCGTTTGTATCATAAATAAGCCAATCATGAGGAATGTCCACAGGCTTGAAAGCAAAGTCCTCTGAGTAGTCAGAGCCGAAAGCCGCCTTGTAAAATTCCCAATCGTTGCAAAAAAGCTTTCTGTCTGAGTGTGTTTCACAGATATCCATAAAAACTCCTTTATATTTTACTTATCTGAATATGAAAATGTGCGTTTATCAAAGGCTTTTCAAGCTGATATTTCTCCGCAAGCCTTGGTCCGCAGGAGTTAGAACCTACCCCTGCCATTGCATAGTCAACGCAGATAACATTGCTCTCGCACCTTTCAAGCTCATAGTTATGTGCCTTTGCCGCAAGCTCCTCCTGCGAAAACTGAGACGCATTGAATGAAAACTCCTTGTCAGCGGTAAACTTCACCTTAGTGTCCCCACCGCACACAGTGAGATATCGACAGCCATAGTGCGATGAATTTTCCTGCGGTCTTATATAATCCTCGTGCATATCCCCGATATCAGCCGCAAATCTGCCCACATAGCAAGCCTGACGCTTGTCAATGTAGCTTTCTGTAGGACCATATCCGAAATATTCCGCCCTTGAAAAATCTTTTGGCATGAAAAGCCTTATACCGAACCTTGGAAGCATATCTATCTTATTTGAAAACTCCGCTTCGCATTTTATGTCAAGCCCACTGCCGTCAATAACATAAATAGCTTTCAGCCTGCAAAACGGCTGTTGTATGGACCAGCCAAAAGACTGTGTGACGCTTATCTCCGCTCTGTTCTCGCTCGCTGAAAGCTCACAGCCGTAGCTTTTCACATCAAAGTCATTAAGATGCACCTTGTACCAATTGTACTTCATGACATCATTATCCGTAGGCGCACGGAAGAAGTTATACTGCAAAGGTCTGTCAAGAAGCTCTCTGCCGCCGAATTTCGCAGAAACAAACGCCGACTTACGCTTGTCAAAGCGGTAAACAACATCTCCCACTGTCACAGTGATATCAAGAGGCGTTTCCACAGCCTTAACATTTCCTTTCACCTCAGCGACCTTACAAGCCTTGCCCTCTGCTATCCTAAGCTGGTCAAAGCACACCTCATAGCCATTTTCACAATAGTCAGTGTCCTCCTTTGCAGTGAAAATAAACCTTATGAATGTTTCATTTTCATACTCCGCTGTATCATTGGGAACATTCACCACAGTGCTTCCCATAGGCTCAATGTCAAAATCAACTCTGCCGATATGTATAATACCGTTTTTGTCCGTTATCTCATAGCGGCAATCGAGAATATCCCCAGCGTTCACAAACTCCAGCGTGCTTGAAAAAACAAAGCTTCCCTCGCTTTCCCCTTTTGTTACTCGCACAGGTCTGTATACCTGCTTTACCTCTAAAAGCCCGGTGTGGGGCGTTCTGTCAGGATAAACAAGACCGTCCATGCAGAAATTGCTGTCATTGTGTCTTTCCCCAAAATCTCCGCCGTAGCCGTATTTTATCCTTCCCTCAGCCGTCTTACCAAGCGGTACAGAATGGTCGCACCACTCCCACACAAAGCCACCGCAGAAACGCTCATTGGAATAGAACACATTGTGATAATCCTCCAGATCTCCCGGACCATTTCCCATGGCGTGGCAGTATTCACACTGCACAAGAGGTCTGTTTTCCTCAGGCTTTTCAAGATAGCCTTTCAGCCCGTTTAGATCCCAGTACATACCTGAAACTACGTCAAGCACGCTGTCGGAAGTTCCGTCAAGGCAGTGTGTGCTTTCATAATGCACAAGCCTTGTATCATCAAGCCTCTTTATAAGCTCAGCTTCATCAAGCATATTTTTGCCATATCCGCTCTCATTACCCAGCGACCAGAACACCACGCAAGGGCGGTTTATGTCACGCTTTACAAGACATTCCGCACGATCTTTTATGGCATTGCCAAACCTCTCGTCGCAAGCAAGCATCGCAATGCCGTTGTAATCTGAATAGTCCCACTTGTAGTCATAATAGACCTCCACACAGCCATGTGACTCCAGATCCGCTTCATCAATAACATAAAGCCCCAGCCTGTCGCAAAGCTGATAAAACACAGGGGAGTTAGGATAATGTGACGTTCTCACAGCGTTTATGTTGTGCTTTTTCATAAGCACAAGGTCAGCTTTCATCTGCTCATAAGAAGCATAATATCCCGTGTCAGGATAGCTGTCATGACGATTTACACCCTTGAACTTCACCGCCCTGCCGTTTATCTTAACAACGCCGTCCTCGACCTTAACATCTCTGAACCCTATCTCCTCACCGATAACCTCGTCGCCTGCATTGATAGTAAGCCTGTAAAGATAAGGTGTTTCAGCACTCCAAAGCTTGACATTCTCTAACTTTATCTCAACGCTCTCACCGTCATAAGCCGAAAACTGAGCCATTGTAACACCATCATCATCGCAAAGCTTTGCCGAAACATCACAGCCGAATACCGTAAACTCCAGCCTTGCAGAGCCATTTTCACCGAGAACAGTTTTCACGATATAATTTTCAAGACGCATTTTCGGTCTTGACAGCACATAAACATCTCTGAAAATTCCCGAAAGCCTTATCTTGTCCTGATCTTCAAGATAAGTTCCGTCGCACCATTTCAGCACAGCGACAGTAATGATATTCCTGCCCTCAGCGAGATATGGTGTGATATCAAACTCAGCCGTAGCGTGAGAAACCTGTGAATATCCCACAAAGCTGTCGTTCACATACAAATAAACACAGCTGTCCACGCCCTCGAACACAAGCACCCTGTCCATGCCGTCAGGGGAATAATCATATTCACGCTGATAAACTCCCACAGGTATATTGTCAGGCACAAAAGGCGGGTCAAATGGTATTGGATAGCACACGTTCGTATACTGCGGCTTGTCATAGCCGTAAAGCTGCCAGTTTGACGGCACAGGGATAGTGTTCTCAAACTTTTCGTGAATAAAATCGTCCTCTAGGTCTATTATGCTGTCATAATAACGAAAACCCCAGTTGCCGTTTAAAAGCTCCATTCGCTGAGAATTTTTACGGTCCTCAAAAGGATCCTGCCCCTTTGCAAACGGCACAAAATAGCAGTGCTTATCAAGCGTGCCAATGTGCAGCGCCTGAGTATCCTCATGATATATCATTTTTGATCTTGGCGAATTTTCCGCCGCAAGCTTTAAAATATCCATAGATGTTCTCCTTTACAAGTTTATAAATTACTGTAATTATTTTATCAGCTATTGACAGGCAAGTCAATGAATGATATTATTAATTTATAACAATATGAATATGGAGTTGATATTTTTGTTCTTTGCCGATTATCCTATCCTGGGAAACGAAAAGTCCCTGCCACTATATCTGCAAAATATGGGTCATCATCACTGTCAGGATCACCTTATAAGACCCGAGGGCTATCACTATGACCAGATACTCTACTGCACCAAAGGCAGCGGTACGCTTATCTTTGAGAATAAAGCCATTCCCATACCACATGATACCGCCATATTCATACCCGCTGAAACGCCCCACGAATACTATCCAGAAGAGGATATATGGGATATCCACTGGATAGTCCCCTGCGGATATGCCGCCAAGGATATCCTTACCCAGTTCGGCCTTACCGAGCTTAAAACCTTTCACCTCAGCGACACAAAAATGCTCGAGCATATTTTCCGCAAAATGCACAATGCTCTGCGAACCGACAGTATTTTCGGCAATTACAAAGCCTCTGGCTATTTGTATGATTTTCTTATGGAGTTTTACCGCCTTATCGCCTACAAAGACCCTGCCACATCAGTATCCTCCGCCCTTATGAAAGCACTGGACTATATAAACTACAACTATTTTTCACCTATCACAATGGACGAGCTTTGCAGTGTGTCAGGAGTAACTAAACAGCACCTTTGTCTGCTTTTTCGCAAAAAACTCAGTATGCGTCCAATGGAATACATCGCAAAACGTCGTATCCAAGAAGCCAAAGCCCTGCTCACCGGTACAGAAAAAAGCATCGAGCAGGTAGCCGAGGAAACAGGCTTTTGCTCAGAAAGCTATTTCTGCAAGCTTTTCAAAAGATACGAGGGCATGACCCCCTCCGCTTTCCGCCAGATCAAATAACCACAAACAAAAAAAGAGCCGCCCAAAGGCAGCTCAATTATGCAGAAAAATTAGCCCTGCTCCTTCATCTTAGCGAAACACTCGCTGCAGTAAACAGGTCTGTCCTCTCTTGGCTTGAAAGGAATAACAGCCTCGCCGCCGCAAGAAGCACAAGTTGCTGTATAAGTCTGTCTTTCAGACTTTGTAGCAGCCTTTCTTGCATCTCTGCAAGCTTTACATCTCTGTGGCTCATTTACGAAACCTTTCTCAGCATAGAACTCCTGCTCGCCTGCTGTGAAAACGAACTCGTTTCCGCACTCCTTACATACTAATGTCTTGTCTTCGTACATGGTTCTTACCTCATTACATAAAATTGTGCCTAGTCGGATTTGCACCGACACCTTTGAATAAACAACGCTCTGCTATTAAGCTATACGGCCATATTCCTATCTCAACAGTGATCTCAATTTCCGTCTGACTCTCTGCATTGCATTGTCTACCGCCTTTTCCGACGTGCCCAAGCCTAATGCTATCTGATTGTATGACATTCCTCTCAAAAACGATTGAAATACCTGCCATTCCTGCTCCGAAAGTGCAGAAGTGATCTTATCATAAAGCTCATTCAGCTCCTCACGCTCCACTACGACCTCCTCAGGTACAGTGCCACCGCCGCCAAGAATAGCCTCAAGGTCAGCTTCCTCGCCGCCTGAAAGAAGTGCATTTCTGTGAACAGACGAAATGATCTTATTTTTTATACATTTTGTAGCGTAAGTTGAAAACTTCGCATTTTTGTCTTCACGATAGGTCCTAACCGCACCCAGAAGCCCCATAAGCCCCTCTTGGACAAGATCCTCGTGAACCTCGGCGCCATATTTTTTTGCCAGAAACTCCACCGTACAGATATATCTCGCAATAAGCTCACCGATAGCCGTTTTGTCACTCTGTGCATTTAGCACAAGCTGCTCATCTGAAAGCTTTTTCTGCTGATCCTGCCGATCGCCTCTCAAAAAATACCGCCCACCTAATCGTAGAAATTACCGCAAAGCCCCATTCTGATGCCACTGCGTAATGTTATAATACCATTTTAGACCATAAAAGTCAAGAGAATTGACGAAATCCGCCGTCCCTGTGAAAATATTTGTAACATACCACAGTTTTAAGAATGTATTCTTGTGATTTTCAACAAACAAAAAGTCAGCCGTGTCGAAATACACGGCTGACCGCAATTTACGCAACTTTGATGTTATACACGGCAGTATTTTGCTCTGCCATCGCTGAAAATATCCCCTCCATGGCAATCGTCAGCCACAACAAGAGGAAAATCCTCAACGTAAAGTTTTTTCACAGATTCACAGCCCAGCTCCTCAAAAGCAACTACCTCACAAGACTTTATGCAGTTGCAGGCAAGTGCGCCCGCACCGCCTATAGCACAGAGATAGACCGCACCATTTCTTATCACGGCGTCCCTTACCTCTTGTGATCTCTCGCCCTTGCCGATCATTCCGCCAAGTCCAAGGTCAAGCAACCTCGGTGCAAACCTGTCCATTCTTCCTGAAGTGGTCGGTCCGCATGAACCGATAGGCTTTCCCTCAGGTGCAGGAGTAGGTCCGGCATAGTAGATAACAGCGTCTTTCAAAGGGATAGGAAGCTCCTTTCCCTCGTCAAGCAAAGCATTGAATCTTTTATGTGCAGCGTCCCTTGCAGTGTACACAACGCCCGAAAGCAATATCTTGTCACCGCATTTAAGCTCTCCGCTCACCGCTTTAAGCTCCTCGGAACGCACCTTTCTTATTTCCGACATGACAAACTATTATTCAGCGTCATCATCGCTTACAAGAGAAAGACCATCGTCAATAAGATCTCTTGCAGTGTTTACAGCACCGATACTATTGCCATACAGATCGTTAAGTGATGTAACGAGCTGCTGAACAGTTTCGCTCAGGCTTGTGAACTGTGTCTTAACAGACTCTCTCAGATCAGCAGACTGTGCTCTGATGTTCTTAGCTTCGTTCTTAGCGTCGCTTACTACCTTTGCAGCCTCAGCATTTGCCTTTGATGTTACGTCAGCAGCTTCTGCGTTAGCCTTAGATGTAACAGCCTCTGCCTCTGCATTAGCCTTAGAAGTTACCTCGGCAGCCTGCTTGTTTGCAGCACTTGTAACAGCTTCAGCCTCCTGCTTAGCGGCAGCTGTCATTGCAGCAGCGCTTGACTTAGCAGTCTGAAGTGTAGTATCAGCCTCTGTCTGAGCATTTGTAACAAGCTTCTGTGCCTGTGCGTTTGCGTCAGCAAGAACCTGATCCTGAAGCTGCTTAGCTTCATCTTCCATCTGCTTAGCTGCCTTCTTAGCTTCCTGAACGACCTTATTAGCTGTGTTCTGAGCTTCCATGAACACGCTTCCAAGATCGAATGCAGGAGTGGCTGTGCCGGCATTAGCCTCAGCAGTTTCGAGCTTCTCTTTAAGATCCTCGATCTCCTGCTTCTGCTTTTCAAGCTCAGCGTCCTTTTCAGTTACCTGCTGCTCATAGTCAGCGATACGAACCTTCATTGTATCAGTATTAGCCATAAGCTCGGCTATCTTGTTTTTAGCCTCTTCTACCTTTTTCTCAAGCTCTTTCTTGCCCTCGAAGTCCTGCTTCTGAGCGCCGCCCTGCTTCTCAAGACGTTCGATAGTTTCGTTCTGGTCATTGACCTGAGCCTCAAGAGTATAAATTTTAGAAGTAAGGTCGTCTACATAAGCAAGAACGTCCTGCTTATCAAATCCGCCGACTCTAACCGTTCTTAAATAACCATTACTAGCCATTTCAATCCCTCCACATTAGTGATTATCTCTATTATACAATAAACCACGTTATTTTTCAACTGATTTAAGCCGTTTTCAAAAATTTCATTATTCCATACAAAATAGCAACTGAAATTTATACAAAATGTCTTAAAATCATATTTATCACAGAATAATTATATCAAATTTTCCGTAAGATTTCAAGTGCTTTTGCGAAAAATTTTCAATATCATGATAATTTTCTGAGAATACGAAAATCTCTTTAATTATGTAAACGTTTTCCGATTTTGGTTCAAACAAGGCGGACAGCGTAAACGCCGATCCGCCTTTGAAAGCATTATTACTTGTTCTTGAAGATATTGAAGATATCGTCGTAATAATTTGGATTATCAGCAGCCTTAACGCCAGCCTTGTGCATTGCCTCTGCGTCAGCCTTTGCGTCGTCAGCCTTCTGAGTAAAATTTGCAGTATATGTTGTCGCAGCCTTTGGTGCAGCAGCCTCAGGAACGTCATCTCTGTCAACAAAGTCAGCAGCGATAACAGTAACGTCCATAGCGTCCTTAGTATCAGGATTTGTACCGTTACCAAAAATGATCTCAACGTTATCGTCAGCAGCGTCTGCTATAGCAGCTGTAAGCTCGTCCATATCGCTGATAAGAAGATCCTCGCTCATTGTAACGTTTACGATAAGTCTTCTCGCACCCTTGATAGAAGTTTCAAGAAGGTCAGAAGAAATTACCTGATTGATGATATCCTGTACCTTATCCTTGCCCTCGCCGTGGCCGATAGCAATATGCGCTCTGCCTGCACCCTTAAGAATAGTAGTAACGTCAGCGAAGTCAACGTTGATCTCATCATGTCTTGTAATGATCTCAGCAATAGCGATAACGTCTGTCTTAAGAACTTCATCAGCGATAGCATAAGACTGCTTCATAGTAAGGCGCATCTCGTTTGTGATAAGATTCTGGTTAGGGATAACGATAAGAGCGTCAACGTGCTTGATAAGAGCCTCGATACCCTTTTCTGCTCTCTCCATCTTCTTTGCGCCCTCAAATTTGAAAGGCTTTGTAACAACTGCGATAGTGAGCTTGTCAAGTGACTGTGCGATCTCAGCAACTACAGGTGCAGCACCAGTACCTGTTCCGCCGCCCATACCTGCTGTGATGAATACCATATCAGCGTCCTTGATAGCGTTCTCGATCTCGTCCTTGCTTTCCTGAGCGGAAGCCTCGCCGATCTCAGGCTTTGCACCTGCGCCCAGACCGTGAGTAAGCTTCTCACCTATCTGGATCTGTGTGTGTGCAGCTGACTTATGCAGTGCCTGGATATCAGTATTAACAGCGATATATTCAACATTTCCCTCGATACCGGCCTGTGCGATACAGTTAAGTGCGTTTCCACCGCCGCCACCGACACCGATTACCTTGATCTTTGCGCCTACGACTGGCTCTTCAACATACTCGTAACCCATAATAGAACTCCTCCTAAAAGCGAATTTTCATACTTCTCCGTATTTTTACATATCAATTTATCAAATCAAAAATAAAATGCAAAAAAGCCTATGTGCCGAATATGCACATAAATAGATACAATAATATATTATCATACTTTTGTCAAAAAGTAAAGAACTTAAATGAAACCATTATAAACTTTTTATTAATTATCAATAAAACGACTGATTTTTCAGTTTCATTTGTGTATACTATACAATTAGTTATCCTGACCTCTACCAATCTGTGTTCGTCTGATCGTCCACATAGCCGTTGTCAGCATATCCATTGTCGGTATAGCCCTGATCGCCGCCGTTATCATATCCCCAGTCGGTGTTTCCGTTCTCGTTTGTCCACTGATCTGTGCCTGCATTGTCAGCATCATCATTGCCGTCCCATGCGTTGGTATCGTCGCTGTAGCCTTGGCTATCGTCCCCTGACCATGAGTCATCACTGTCCCATGTGTTGCCGTCATCAACATTAGTATCAGCCGATACCGCACTGCTGCTGTCATCTGGCTTTGCAGAGCTTGTGTCGTCAGGTTTTGACGACTCGTCCTGCGATTTCGGAATAGCCGAAATGCCGCTGTCAGCACCGTTGTAAATAAGCGTACCCTCGTAATCGTCAGTAATGCTCTTGTCAATTACCGCCTTAAGATATGTAAGCTTGTATTCCATATCCACTGAGCTTCCAAGCTTTATTTCAAGCCTGCCGTCATACATAAGCTTGATATCCGAACGGGTGGTCAGGTCAATAGAGTCTATATTTTTAAATTTCAGGTCATGAAGTTCATTCAGAAGCTCCTTAAGGATATCCGCCTTAAATGAATCCTCCGAGGCAAGCTTGTCGCCCTGACTAAGGCTTTTAAGCTCAAAGCCCTTTACAACAGGTATATCCCCTGTCGGAGCAGGATTTTTCGTTTCAAGTATCTTTCCCGAAGCAGACAGCACATAGTATGAATTTTTATACTCGATATCAGCCGCCTTTTCGGCCTCTGTGCAGGTTATAACAAGTGTTGACGGAAATTTCTTTGTGACCTTGACATCATCAAGATACACAAGAGTATCTTTCAAACGCTTTTCAACTATATCCGTATTCGTCCTCACAAGGTTTTGTCCCGTTGAAACGCCGCCCACGCCAAGGATCTGATCCTGCTCGTAAAGGGTAACGCCCTCTATTTTTATCTCCGACACATTAAAAAACAAAAACATACTCAGCACCAGCAGCAGCGCCGCAGCCGCAAAAAAGCTGGCAACATACACATTGCGCATATTCACTGTCTGCCGACGTGCCGCAGGCCGCTGTGAGTTCATTCTGTTTTCCTTGTAAGTTCCGTTCATTTTCCTCTTTCCTAACTGCTAGTAATTTACACGTTTTATGTTTCCGCCCAGAAGCGTAAAAGCATTTTCAATGCAGTCATAGCCCCTGTCCATAAGCTTTATATTAGTGAGAGATGTTTCTCCCTCTGCCGAAAGTGCCGCCACAGCTAACGCCGCACCGCCTCTAAGGTCAGGCGCACGGACTTTTGCTCCGTAAAGCTCCTTCACTCCCTCGATAACAGCCACTTTTCCCTCTGTCTTTATATCCGCACCCATTCTCACAAGCTCGTCAACATGGCGGTAGCGGTTTTCAAAAATATTTTCCACCACCACACTGGTGCCTTTTGCCTTAGCAAGTGCCGCCGTGACTATCGCCTGAGCGTCCGTAGGGAATCCCGGGTAAGGCATAGTCCTCACCGTCCGCACAGCTTTTAGCTGTTTAGGCGCTTTTATAAATATCCTGTCCTCATATAGAAATACCTGACAGCCCATTTGCTCAAATATAGGTATGACCGCACGGATATCCCCTGCCCTTGCCCCAAGCAGACCTATCTCACCGCCTGTTGCTGCCGCCGCGCTCATAAAAGTCGCCGCAACAATCCTGTCGGGCATGACAGAGTATTCACAGCCGTGTAGCTTTTCCACACCGCTTATGGTTATCGTTCCGCCCCCTGCGCCGCTTATCCTTGCTCCGCAGCAGTTCAGAAACTCCGCAAGATCGCATATCTCAGGCTCTCTTGCCGCATTGTATATCACCGTGTCGCCCTTTGCCAGAACAGCCGCAAGCATGATGTTCTCAGTCGCTCCCACAGAGGGGAACGAAAGGTCTATCCTAGCCCCTCTGAGCCCTCTCGGGCAGGTGCAGCTAAGCACGCCATACTCCTCGTTTATCCTGACGCCCATTTTTCTAAGTGCGCACAGGTGCATATCTATAGGTCTCGGACCAAGCTCACACCCTCCCGGGAATGACAGCCTGCATTCACCTGTTCTTCCAAGAACAGCTCCCAGAAAAACGATAGACGAACGCATCTCTCTCATAAGCTCATCTGGCACAAAGGTCTTTACAGCACCCCTTGCGTCCACAGTAACACAGCCGTCCTCACGGCTGCACCTTGCCCCAAGCACCGACAGAATGCGACAAGCCGCAAATACGTCCGAAAGTGCAGGACAGTTATGTAGCCTGATCTCTCCGTTTATAAGAACACACCCTGCCAGCAGCGGCAGAGCTGCGTTTTTTGCTCCCTGAACGGTTATCTCTCCGTTCAGCCTGCTTCCTCCCTGAATGATAAGCCGTTGCATAAGCGTCGCTCCTTTTAAGGTTTTGACTTATCTTATGCAGGACCGCCCATATAGGTTAAAGCTATTTGTTGATATATATCTCTGTAGCGTTTGAAACAGGCATAAAAGCAGGCAAACAAGGCAGATAGGAATCCTTGCCTATCTTCTTTTTCATATCCTTAGTTGAAAGTATCATGCCGGTAACGCAATCGTCAAACGTACTATCGTCCATATCAGTGATATTCACAAGTATCCTTACAGTGACCTCCTTGCTGGAAAACGGAGGAACAGTGTCGCCTATGACCTCGCCGTCGCTGTTTGTTGTAACGCTGGTCGCATAGCATACCGCGTTGTCATATTCAGAAGAAACATGGCTGATCTCATACTGCGGTATCTTTATCTCAAAAGGAGACGGGTTTTTGATATTGAACACTATATCTGCAAAACGGTAGCTTGAACTCAACTCAGAACCAAAAGCTTCTTCGTTGTATACAGAATAATTTGACAGCGCATATGTTTTAAAATCCGTCATACCCATTGTTTTGAACACGTTGTCGTCATATCTAACCACGCTCTTGTCTGCGTCGTTGAAAAACAGCGGAGGGAAGAAGAACACCATAAGCACAAGCACGATAATAACAGCCACAACTGTCTTTATTATCTTGCTACGCTTTACATATGAATCTCCCACCTTTACTCCCTTGCTAAGACCTTTCACCGCCTGCGCAGGCATAGCCGCAGCGTCCTCAAGGAAATCGTCCTCATCGTCCTCTTCCTTGTGCTTGGTAGGGTCATCGTAAGTCTTTGTGGCACGGTCGAACTCCCCTGCCTTGTTGAACTTTTCTCCGTCAAAAATCTCGTCGGCGGTGCGGTTCACTCCGCTGCCCTTGAACTTTTTATCTGACAGCTTTTTTATCTTGTCAACATCAGGCACTTCAATGCTATCCATTGAAGCCCTCTTGTTATACTGTCTGTAATTCTTATCCATTATTTTATCCCCTTAAATTTTGCGTTCCTTATCCCTTAATAAGTGGCTCTAAAGCCTTGAATATCCTGTCCTCAGTATCGGCAACATGAAGCTTTGCAGCGTTTTCCGAGCACTGTCTGAGCTTCTCAGGGTCTTCTATAAGCCCCTTTACAGTATCGATGAAAAGCTTTTCCGTCAAGTCTTTTTCTTCGATAACAAAGCCTGCTCCTGCGTTTTGCAATACCATGCCGTTGTAATACTGATGATTTTCAGCCACCATAGGCGACGGGATAAGCACAGAAGCTCTGCCCATTGCTTCAAGCTCTGCCAGCGAAGCTGCTCCGCACCTTGATATAACAAGGTCAGCCGCAGCCATTGCCACAGGCATATTGATATAATCCTTTATGATACGTCTGCTGTTGTTGATATCTATACCCATAGCCCCCAGCTTTTCAGGATAGTCCTTATAGCCCTGGTAAGTGCCGTAGGAATGTATATGACACACCTTAACATCATTGTCCTGATACCATTTGAGCAGCTTTGCGATATTCTCATTAAGCACTCTCGCACCCAGACTTCCGCCTGTTGAAAGCACACATATTTCATTTTCATCAAAGCCAAGCTGTTTTTTAGCCTCCGACTTTGACATGGTGTTGAAAGCTCCCCTTACAGGCAGACCTGTCACCACCGTCTTAGCATTTTCGGGCATATACTTTTCTGCCTCTTTTACAGTGAGCATAACAACGTCCGCAGACTTTGCAAGTATCTTGTTTGTCACACCCGGAAAAGCGTTCTGCTCGTGAATAGCCGTCTTTATGCCCATTTTAGCGGCTTTTCTAACTATAGGTCCTGAAACATATCCTCCGGTTCCTATAACAAGATCAGGCCTTGCTTCCTTTATTATCTTCTTTGCAGTGCTTCCTGACTTTACAAGACACCCTGCCGCATGGATATTTCTTTTGAGATTTACCCAGTTAGGCTTTCTCTGAAAGCCCTCTATCTTTATAGGATAGAACTTATATCCTGCCGCAGGCACGAGCCTGGCCTCAAGCTTTTCAGGATTTCCCGCAAAGCTTATCTCAGCGTCAGGATAGTGTTTTTTTATTATTTCCGCAATGGCAAGAGCAGGATTTACATGACCTGCCGTACCTCCGCCTGCAAGTAAAACTCTGAGCATAGAACTAATACCTCTTTACTTTTTTTTGATGCACTGACGTGAAACGTTGAGCATGATACCCATTTCTGCAAGCTGTATCATCAGTGCAGTACCACCGTAGCTGAAAAACGGCAGTGAAATACCCGTGTTAGGGAAAGCGTTGCAGGCTACCATAATGTTGAAAAGTGCCTGCGAGCCTATCTGTATTGTTATACCAGCCGCAAGAAGCATACCAAAACGATCCTTGCTTCTTGAAGCGATCATGAAGCCCTCGATTATAAAAAGCACAAACAGCAGTACCACTACCATTGCACCCACGAAGCCAAGCTCCTCGCAGATAATAGCGAAAACGAAGTCGTTTTGCGACTCAGGAAGATAATACTTCTGCCTTGACTCGCCAAAGCCCAGTCCGAACCAGCCGCCCGAGCCTATAGACAGCAGGGATTCATAAGTCTGAAAAGTCGTTCCGCTAGGGTCGGATTCAGGATTTTTCCAGCTCTGTATACGCTCTGAGATGTAAGAAAATCCCGACCCTGACGCCATTTTATATATCAGCAGCAGCATCCCGAAAACAGCACACACGCCTATGAACTTCCAAAAAGTCTTTTTCGGCATACCGCTTATGAACATCATAGACACGCCTATGATACCCACCAGCATTACCGCCGACATATGCCTCTGTAAAACAAGCACCAGTGCCACCGCACCCATTATCACCGTAAACGGTATAACGCAGAATTTCCAATCCTTGAACTTAGGATAATTCACCGACATTATGTATGCGAAAATAATAATGAACGTTACCTTCAGAAGCTCCGACGGCTGAAAGCTGATCGGACCTATTTGTATCCAACGCCTTGCACCGGCAACGTCTATTCCGAAAAAAGCTGTATAAAACGTAAGAAGATATGTGGCGATAAACGCAATATATGCTATCTTAGTGTTCTGAAAGAAGTGATAATCAAGATAGCTCGTGGCAAACATGAGAAGAAGACCAAGTCCGGCAGACTTGAGCTGGCTCACCAGATAATAATATCCATCGTTATATTCACTCAGACCCCACGCATAGCTTGCAGAAAACATCATCAGAAGTCCGAATACAAGCAATACCATTACAAGAATGAAAAACGGCTTGTCTATCTCCGTAAGTATAAATCTGAATCTATGTTTTCTTTTTGCCTGTGCCACAGGTTGTTTAAGAGGAACGTGACTATTATACACTATGCTTCCGTCACGTTCACGTCTAGGACCTCTTATAGCCAAACAAACAACCTCCCAACAAAATCTCTATATGAAAAACTTTCCCGAATATATCAAAAACGCTATCGCCGCCGCAGCCCCTGCCACAGATATCACAGCGAATATCCCGATCACGGCGTGATCCCCATGACCCTTTTTCTGCAAATGCTCATGAAGCGTGTAACCTTTCATAAGCAGCTTTTTTCTTATCTTAAAAACAATATACTGCAAAAGCCCGCAAGCTCCGTCAACGACCACCGCCGCACCAGCCAGCAGGAAAACGAAATATTCTCCTGAAAGCAGCACCGCCATAGTCATAAGACCACCAATCGCCAGCGCACCCGACTCGCCCAAATAAAGCTTCGCAGGACTGCACCCCCAAAAGAGAAAGCCTCCTGCCGCACCCATTGTGCAAACAGCAAAAAGCTGAGCAGCGTCAGAACCTGCCCCTGCCGCAAGACCGCTTGACAGCCCTGCCGAAAATATCAAACCCGTTACAGCACACAGCCCGTCAGTACCCGTGTCGGTCTTACCGCCTGCGCAATCGTGTATCTTCACCATGTTTATCCCCACTGTCATAAACAGCGGAAAAAGCGGATAAAAAAGCCCACCGAACTGCACATAGCCCAAGTGAAAAGGCATAAGCACAGCCGTCTGCACTCCTCCGCAGTATCTAAGTCCCACGCATACACCAAGACATATAAGATACTCCATACATATCTTGTAAAAAGGCTTCATGCCTATGCCAAGCTTTTTCTCCTTAACATAGTCCTCCGAAAGCCCGATAGCCGTGAGCATCAAAACTCCGCCCAGAGCGATAAACACACGCCTTGAAAACTCTCCGTTCTCAAAACTCAGCACCGCCTGCGAGTCATAAAATATAACTCCCGTAACAATGCCGAATATAACGCAGAGCATTATGACAACTCCGCCGAATTTCGGCTCAGAGCCGTCCTTTGCGAACCTGTCGCCTATATAAAAATCGAATTTGCCTGTTTTTATCCTGCGGAAATATGGTATGAACACTCTGCCGAGAACATATCCCAGCACCATTTCACACCCCAGTATCACCGCCTGCACGCTCCAACTCATTTTGTCAGTGCATTGAACACTTCTTCAAGCTTCATTCCTCTGCTTCCCTTGAAAAGCACAGCGTCGCCCTTTGCAACTACCTCTTTCAAAGCCGCCGCAAGGTCATCTCTGCTTTCAAAGTGCCTGCAATTTTCCTTTGCAAAGCCCTTTTTCTCAGCACCCTCTATATAGCACTTTGAGTCCTCGCCAAAGCAGTAAAGCAGGTCAGCCTTTGACGCCGCAACATACTCGCCTACATTTTTGTGATAAGTCTTTGAGTTCTTGCCAAGCTCCAGCATATCTCCAAGCACGCAAATGCGCTTGCCCTCCGCCTGTGCCTGTGAAAGCACCGAAAGGCTCGCTTTCATTGAGTCAGGCGCAGCATTGTAGCAGTCAACTATATATGTAACTCCGTCAATGACGGTAACATTCTGTCTTAAACCCTCCGGTTTGAACTGAGCAATGCCCTTTACAATATCCTCAGGAGGAATATCCAGTGCAAGACCCACACAGAACGCCGCAAGAGCGTTCTTTACATTATGCTCGCCCAAGCAGTTTATCTGGGCGGCTATCTTTCCGCCCTCATAGTTTATAGTAAATGTTATGCTGTTGTCAACAGTCTTAACACCGCTTGCATAAACATCGCAGTCCTTCTTTGATACAGAATAGTAATAAACCTTTCTGTCAGAATGTAACTGCACCCCTGCAAGCAATTTATCATCACGGCAAAGTATCAGCGGAGCGTCATAAGCCGCACCGTCAAGTATCTCAAGCTTCGCCTTGAGAATGTTTTCCTGCGTGCCGAGATTTTCAATATGTGAAATGCCAATGTTAGTTATAACAGCCACGTCAGGCTGACATGACATTGACATTCTCGATATCTCGCCCTGATGCGACATACCCATTTCGATAACAGCCGCCTCATAGCTGCTGTCAAGACCGAAAAGCGTCTGCGGCATACCTATCTCATTGTTGTGGTTGCCCTGAGTTTTCAGCGTCTTGTATTTCTGCGCCACAACAAGGGCTATCATATCCTTAGTGGTGGTCTTTCCCACGCTTCCTGTTACGCCAACTACCTTAACATCGAATTTAGACCTGTAATACCCTGCAATGTCGAGCAATGCCCTTGCAGTGGAGTCAACGATCATACATCTTGCACCCTCCACAGGTCTTTCCGTGACAACAGCCTCCGCACCAAGCTCCATAGCCTTTGCGGCAAAGTTGTGTCCGTCAAAATTCTCACCCTTTAGTGCAATAAAAAGCGAGCCTGGCTTTATTGTTCTCGTATCGGTGGAGATATCGGAAATTTCAACGTCAGCAGGATAGCCGTAGCTTCCATGAACCGCCGATATTATCTCCTGTAAGCTTAATTTTTCCATTTTAATTCTTATCCGCCAATTTCTCGGCAGTATCTCCTTTCCCTTTTCTTATAAATATATCTTTATCGCAAAACCGCCCACAGCCGCTTTGCATATCACGGGCGAACACTGTTCACCCCCTACATTTTTCTCTTATCTGCCCTCAGCTTCAAGCTCTTTAAGAGCGTCCGCAACGACTTCTCTCTCGTCAAAATGTATCTTCACACCACCTGCAAGTATCTGATAATCCTCATGACCCTTGCCGGCAAGCACGATGATATCGTCCTTTTCCGCATGATGTATAGCCCAGTGGATAGCCTCACGCCTGTCAACGATAGTTATGTAAGGGGTCGTCTTGCCCTCCAGACCTACCAGAACGTCGTTTATAATATCCTGCGGATCTTCATTCCTCGGGTTGTCGGAAGTGACGATAAGAAAATCAGCATTGTCCGCCGCAGCCGCAGCCATAAGGCTTCTCTTTGAAGCGTCTCTGTTTCCGCCGCAGCCAAAAAGGCATTTTACCTTTCCGCTTGCACTGTTCTTTATAGCCGAAAGCACGTTCACAAGTGCGTCAGGAGTATGAGCATAGTCGCATATAACAGTGAAATCTCTGCCCGTCGGAACTATCTCCGCTCTTCCTCTTACGCCCTGCATAGTACCCAAAGCTCTGATAGTCTTGTCAACATCAAATCCAAGGGTCTCACAGCAGGCGATAACAGCCAGCGAGTTTGAAACGTTGAAAAGTCCAGGCATATTGAATGAAACATTGTGCTTTATCTTTCCGTCAGTGAAAACATACTTCACACCGCTTGCTGAAAGCAGTATATCCTCTGCTCTGAAATCAGCCTTTGTACAGCATGAATAAGTTTTCGCAGGACAGCTTATCTCTTTGAGATATCTTCTGCCGTATTCATCGTCTATATTGATGATAGCGTTGTCAGATATAGTGAAAAGTATCTTCTTAGCCTGATAGTAATTTTCCATCGTACCGTGAACGTCAAGATGATCCTGCGTCAGGTTAGTGAAAACGCCTACCTTATAATGACAGCCTGAAAGTCTTTTCTGTTCCAAGCCCTGCGAGGAAGCTTCCATAACAACATAGTCGCACTTCTCATCAGCCATTTTTCTGAAAAGCTCATAAAGGTCATAAGGCTCAGGAGTCGTTCTTGCAGTAGGATAAACGTCGTCGCCTATCTCGTTCTGACAAGTGCCGATAAGACCAACCTTACAGCCGAATGAAGAAAGCACCTTCTTTATAACAGTTGTGATAGTCGTCTTTCCGTTAGTGCCTGTTACACCGATAAGAGTAAGCTCCCTTTCAGGGTGACCGAAAAATGCCGCACACAGCAGAGGGAAAGCCTCTCTTGTGTTCTCCACGATTATCTGACAGTCAAGCCCCAAATCTCTTTCGCAGACTACAACCGCACAGCCCTTTTCTATCATGTCCTTAGCAGCGTCATGTCCGTCAAAGGTCTTTCCTTTTATGCACACGAACATCGAGCCTGCCTTGACAGCCTTTCTTGTGTCGCTCGTAACGTCGCTTATCTCCATATCAGGCAGAGAAGTTTTCGCAACGTCCTTTATGATATCATATAGTTTCATAATTATCATTCCTTATCATGGTTTCTTACTGTGAACCTACCGAGGTCACTGCAAATGTTACCGACACAGCCGTTCCCATTGGAACGCTCTGTCCTGCTCCCACGCTCTGATCGGACTGTGCAACTGCACCCTCCTCCTCATAGCCTGAGCCTTCTGCCGTCAAATTAAGACCATACATATCAAGCGTAGCCCTTGCCTGCTCCTTTGTAAGTCCTTTAAGTTCAGGCACCGTAACAGTTTCTTCCTTGGCGTTTGCTTCTGTGTAAAGCACGACCGATCCGCCATGCTCTATCTTTGCGGCAACAGGCGTCTGCTTAACAACAGTGTCGCCCTCGCCCTTGACCTTGACCTCAAGTCCAAGATCTTCAAGTGTCTTTTTGGCTTCCTCAACAGTATAATACTGAACGCTAGGTACTGATACCTGCAAGTCTGCAAGCTCGCTTTCGTCATACTCAGGGAAGATACCCACATAAGGCAGAACGTCTGAAAGCACGTTCACGCATATAGGTGCTGCCACCTGGCTTCCGTAGAATTTCTCGCCCGTCGGGTGGTCTACCATTACGAGCATTACTATCTCCGGATCGTCAGCAGGAGCGAATGCACAGTATGAAGAAACATACGTCTGACCGGTCGAGTCCTCGTCCATTTTCTGTGAAGTACCCGACTTACCGCCTATCCTGTATCCCTTTATATAGCAGTTAGAGCCAGGCTGACCTTCAACAACGCCCTCGAGTATCTCTCTCATAGAAGCGGAGGTGTCCTCAGAAATGGCCTGACGTCTTACAACAGTGTCCATTTTCTTTACAATGTTGCCGTTCTCGTCAGTTATGCTGTTCACTACCTGCGGTGTAACAAGATAACCGCCGTTTATAGCCGCCGAGTAAGCTGTTATCATCTGTATCGGCGTTACCTTATTTGTCTGACCGAATGAAGATGAAGCAAGCTGAACAGGGCCCATGTTGCTAAGCGGCATACTGATAGAATTTGATTCCGCAGGCAGGTCGATACCTGTCAGCTCGTTGAAACCAAACGCATTGTAATACTGACAGAACTTTTCAGAGCCAAGCTTCATGCCTATCTGAATGAAAACAGGGTTACATGAGTTTAGCATTGCCTGGGCAAGATCCTGCGAACCGTGGTCGGTAGTTGACCAGCAGTGGAAAGTCGTGTCCTCCACCTGTATCTGAGTGCCGCAGCCAAAAGTATCATTAAGAGTGATAGCCTTTTCTTCCAAAGCCGAAGCACCTGTTATGACCTTGAATACAGAACCCGGATTGTATGTTTCTGAAACCGCCTTGTTCTTCCACTGAAGCGACCATGCGTCAAGCTGTTTCTGCTTGTAATCGTTTGAATCTTCATCAAGCCCCGCAAGCTCCGCCGCCGTCTTTTCATCGGAGATAGCCGCAGGCTCGTTAGGGTCATAAGGATCAGAAGTCGCCATTGCGTATATCTGACCTGTCTTAGGATTCATTATGATACCGCAGGCTCTGTCAGTAGGCTGATTTTCCTCAACTGCCTTTGCAAGCTCTTTTTCAAGGATATACTGAATGTTGGCGTCGATATTCAGATTAAGATCGTCGCCGTCCTGAGCGTCATAGCTCTGCTTGTATCTGTATGGTATCTCAGTTCCGTCGCTTGCCTTTGCAGTGATTATCCTGCCGTCAATTCCGCTGAGATAATCGTCATAGTAAGCTTCAAGACCATATATGCCGTTGCCCTCATAGTCCGTGTGACCAAGAACAACAGAAGCAAGAGTATTCTGTGGATAAAGTCGTCTTGTGGTAGGGTCGCACCTTACGCCGTCAATGCCAAGCTCCGTGAGCTTATCCTCGATAGCCGTGGAAACGGTCTTTTCCACCTCTTTTTTCAGCACGATGTACTGAGTATCCGTCTTAGTGAGTTTTTCTCTCACAGTGTTAGTGTCTATCTCAAGATTGAGTGCCAAAAACTCCACAAGCTCGTCAAGACATTCGTCCCCTGATTTCGTTGCGTCAAGTCTTTGCTGATATGTAGCCTTCTTGGACGCATCGTCCTCTTTGGCTATATATCCTTTAAGCTCCTCTATCTTCTTGTCGTTGTCATCAAGCTTTTCTTTGAGCATAAGAGGGTCTGCATAAACAGTATAGACCGTTGCGCTCTGAGAAAGCACCGTTCCGTTTGAATCATAAATAGTGCCTCTTGACGCTGAAACAGCCGTGCTTTTAAGCTGCTGAGCGTTTGCAAGGGACTGCCACTTCTTGCCGTCCTTTATAGACACCGAAAAGATGGTCGCAACCGTATATATAAGTATCGCCGCCACAGGCAGGCTCAGCCAAATATTCAGACGTTGTTTCATTCTGGCACTTGGTCTGTCGGTCATAAATATCTCCTCTCAGGACATCACCGCACATACAAAATCTTCAATAATTTAGCACAATACGGCAAATATCATATTTTCACACATACAAATTAATAGAACAAGAAAGCTAAGCACAAATATCTTGTCCCTAACTTTCCCCATAATTATTTTATTCACTAAGCCCCGATATATTCCAGAACAGAGCTGAACCAGTGTTTTATCTTAACGAACACATTGTCGTCCTCGGCCTTTACCACCTTTGCCACCGAGTCTGATTCCACAGTTACATACTCTATCTGAGATTTATCCAGCTTTTTAAGTCCCAGCTCATTCTCAGCATACTCCTCGACCTTTGACATATTGGTCTTCTGAGCAAGCTCTGACTGTAAACTTACATTCTCTCCCTGAAGCTGAGCAAGCTGTTCCTCCTGTCTGGTCTGCTCCGAACATAGGCTTGATATTTCGACTCTGCCGTATATCATCGTTCCAAGAACAACAGCCACCAGCAGACAAATGCCTATCACAGCTACTACCGATACGGTTTTCTGCTTTAGTGCAGGGTTTTTCTTATATTTTATGGCTCTCTGAGCCTCCGCCTCCTGAGCGTTGTCATAGGCACTGTAATCAAATGCCAAGTTATGTACCTTTGCCATTGCGGTAAAACACCTCTCACGATCCACGGGCAAGCCCGTTATTTACACATTCCCAATTTCACACAAATTTCACTCAGTCCTTGATCTTCTCGATCACCCTGAGCTTAGCACTGCGGCTTCTGTTATTCTCCGCAAGCTCCTTTTCATCAGCCTCTATAGGCTTTCTGTTCACAAGCTTTCCCCTAGGCGTTCTTCCGCATATGCACTGAGGAAAATCAGGCGGACATATACAGCCCTTGCAGAAGCTCTGAAATCTCTGCTTTACCAATCTGTCCTCCAGCGAGTGGAAAGTGATTATGCAAAGCCTGCCGCCCACGTTAAGACAATCGAATGCCTTGTCAAGAGCGATATTCAAATGTTCAAGTTCCTTATTTACCTCTATCCTGATAGCCTGAAAAGTCTTTTTGCAAGGGTTTTTCTCACGCCTTGCCTTCTGCGGAACTGCGCTTTTTATTATCTCGGCAAGCTCCATAGTTGTCTCTATCGGTTTTTGTTCTCTGTATTTTACTATCTTAGAAGCAATGCTTCTTGAAAACTTTTCTTCGCCGTACTCGAAAATTATCCTCGCAAGGCTCTGATAATCATATCCGTTCACAACGTCCTTGGCGGAAAGCCCCTCCCCTGACATTCTCATGTCAAGAGGTGCGTCATTGTGATAGGAAAAACCTCTCTCTGCATTGTCAAGCTGATAAGAGGAAACGCCCAGATCCATAAGAATGCCGTCAGCACCGCTTATGCCGAGCCTTTCAAATATCTCGTCTATCTCAGAGTAATTCCCTCTCACAACAGTCGCAGGATAGCCTGCCAACCGTTCAGTCGCAGTTTTCACCGCCTCGGGATCTCTGTCTATAGCCACAAGCCTGCCGCCCTTTTCGCCGTCAAGCCTTTTAGCGATCTCTCTCGAATGTCCTGCTCCTCCGGCAGTGCCGTCGCAGTAAATGCCGTCAGGTCGAATGTTCAAACCCTCCAAGCATTCATCAAGCAGTACGGGAATGTGGTTAAATTCCATTAAAAATCAAGCCCCTCCAGAGCTTCCATAAGCTCGTTATCATCAATGCTGCTGTTGAAATCGTCCCAACGCTTTTTATCCCATATCTCACATCTGTCAGATACTCCGGCCACAACGATCTCCTTTTCAAGCCCTGCCACCTCTCTCAGTGACTGCGGAACAAGTATCCTGCCCTGCTTGTCAGGCTCGACCTCGCACGCCCACGCCATAAAGCTTCGCTGTAAAGCTCTCGCCTTAGCCATAGGCAGACTTCTGATCTTTTCGGCTCTTTTCTCGAAATCCTCAAGGGAATAAACGAACAGACAGCCGTCTATACCTTTAGTTACAATGAACCGCTCGCCGATAAGCTCTCTGAGCTTAGTAGGAAAAGTCATTCTTCCCTTAGCGTCCATAGTCTGATTGTAAGTTCCTTTAAGCAAGCACGCCTGCAAGCCGTTCACCTCCCTTGACCGAGTTAAGCAATGAAATGCCACTTTCGAAGCACTCATCACCACTTTTTTGCACTTTTAACCACCGTACAATAATTATACACTATATTATAGAAAATTGCAACAGTAATATTTCCCAAAGTGAATTTTTGCAAGGGATTTTTCTTGGACACTTGGTCAATTTAAGAGAGATTTTAGGGGGATTTTGTAACTTTCGCCTTTTAATTTGTCACCATCTTGTAATTTGTAAACTTTTAATTAATTTTACGTCATACAATATCTTGTGGTACTTTAAACATTTGCGCCTGTATAAAGATAGCAGATATTTCCGCAAAACTCCCATACATTCACATCGTATTGACCTTATAAAGTTATTGTAACACAACATATAGTATACGTCAATAGGTTTTGCAAAAAAAAGCACAATTATTTCTGACGCTGTGACAGAAAAAGCAAGAAGGGTGATGAGCGGTAGAATATAGTGTCGCAAAAAGGTTAAAATTCGGTAACAAGGAAATTTGTTTTCTAATTTAATTATTACACTATCTGATTTTGTAAATTTTCATTGCTTAGATAAAGAAAATAAAGTTTGAAGAGGAATGGAGCATGAGAGAGGGTTTTTAACGTTAAAACAGCCAAAAATAATAGTAAAATTGCACAAAACCGCAAAATAAAGTGGCAAAAAAGGCAACTGCAAGGGTAGAAATACAATATGCAGTAAAA
>OHHC01000135.1_pt1 | contig 40562 bp, 38 predicted proteins | sample 1606381 | NCBI WGS metagenome assembly OHHC01 (sample SAMEA3879581, study PRJEB24766) | human gut metagenome | biome: human-associated habitat; feature: feces | place: USA | collected 1985/1987 | reverse complement strand
TCCCGGCTTTGAAGTAGTCGGATATGTCCTTTTCCTCTTTCGTTCCCGGAAGCGGCAGCAGCAGGCGTTTCACGCCAAATTCTTCCAGTAGTTTTTCCTGCTTGCATGAACTTTCCCTGCCCGTCTTGTCCATGTCAAAGAGCAGGACGATGTGTTTGAAGCGGAACGTCAGCCGATAGACCAGCGTGGGCGGTATCGTCACCGTTTCGCTGTTGAAGCAGATAGCGTGAAAACCGTGCGCCGCCAGCGAAAGCACGTCTTTCTCGCCGCCCGTGATGAATAGCGTGTCGCCTTTGGCTGGCAGTTGTTCCAGCCCGAAACTGTAGTTATCGCCGAAGCTGCCGCCGTAGAGGAAGCGGGGCGTGGAGAACGGGCGGTACAGCTTGATATATTGTTTGCCTTTGTAGTCGTACATGGGTTCTGCCACCGATGAAGTGTAGGTGTACGGTTTGCCCTCTGCCGTTTCGCTGTTGTATTCCCGGAGCGAGCAGACCTTGTAACGTTCCAACAGTTCGGGCGTGATGCCGTACTGTTGCCAGTACACTAATTCGGCAAGCGGGAACTTCTGTTCCCGGAACTGGTAGGGCTTGACGGGCTTTTCGGGCGTTTCTTCGGGTTTGTCCGGCACTGCCCGGCGGACGGTTGCCGGGGGAACGGAAACCGGAGTGCCGGAAGCCAGCCCCAAGCCCAAATCCCGGTCGATGATTTCCAGTATCTCCACGAAGTCAGCCGCCCGGTTACAGTCCAGCCCCTTTAACTGCCCCACGAGGAAGAAACAGTCGCCGCTGTAACTGTCATTGCCGAAGTCTTTCATCTTGTAGATACCGCCCCGGCGGTCGAAATAGATGTTGCAGGAAGCCTTGCTGTCCTCGTACAGCGGGTTAAGGAAGTTACGACCTATGCGCCAGTTGCCGGGCAGGTAGTGTTTGAACACCGCCAGCCCGTTACTTGTTCTTTCTAAGATTTCCTCTTTCTTTAGCATACAACTGGTGGTTGGTTATCAGGTTGTCGATGTTCTCCTTGTTGCTCCTTATCAGGCGTTCTTCCAGCATCCGGCGTATCTCGCTGACCTTGTAGAAGTAACGTCCCCTGATGTTGGAATAGGCGATAGTCCCCGACACCCGCAGGCGTTGCAGGGTCTTTTCGCTTATTTTCAGGAACGTGCAGACCTCGTAGCTGTCCACCCACATGTCTTCCTCGCTTTGCCTTGCCGTTTCCACGTGGTTGAAGATGTAATCGGCAATGGCGGTAATCTTGTTGTCCAGTTCCTTGTAGGCTTTGGACTCGAATGTTATTATTTCCATAACGATAACTTATTGATTTGCCGCAAAATTGCATCTTTCTTGCGGATAAAAAATACAAGGTTCTACCAACTTGGTTGAAATTTTTTTCAGTTTTTTTAGGGTGATTTTAGGGGATGAAAAATAGTTTTATTCCTATTCATGTGCTTCATTTGTATAAAAAGAAAAACTACCAAGTTGGTAGTAACTTGGTAGTTTTTCAATCAGCTAAAGTACTTATTTACAAATCATCATCCATGCGCTTTTGCAGTTGTTCCATTATGAATGTGAAAAAAGCCGTTCGGTCTTTCTTCCGGTTTTTAAGGCTAAGATATGTTCGGTAATAGTCGCCCAACTCTATGTCAAAGGCAGTTTCGACAAATGCCATAACCTCTTTTATTGTAGCGTTGCCATAATTCAGCGTTTTAGCGGCAAACAATCCATATCCCCATTCTATCGCTTCCGATTTTGTACCAGTCCATTTCAGTTTGAAGTCCGACAATGATACTTTTATATCGTTTGTCAGTTGCTTTTTCTCTAATAACTGTAATCGCTGATTTAGGTAAATACGCAACATTTCATTGGCTAATATCTTGGCTACTGTATAGTCGTACCCTGTTGAAAAATTCGGGTCTTTATCGAATTGTGCGCTATCAGCACATAGCCGAATATCTGCCTTCCCTCGTACAAAGTAGTATTTATCATACACGGTAGAGTGTGAACGATAATACTGGTAAAAGTCCAAATTTCGATTGAAGAAATAGGTCAGATTATCCAGTTCTGCGATAAGATGCTTTCTGATAACTTCGTTACTCCCATTAGGACATTGCATTTCTATACGACATATTTTGTGGAAATAGAGAAGCCGCCCCAATAGTTCCGGCTTTTGACTTTTGAAAAAGCGTATTTCATCCTCTTGTGTAGGGAAAGTGTAGGTTTGCAATTCATTTCTTAACCCAGTGATGATACCTTGTAAGTGACGTACTATTGAAAGAGAGGTTTCGATAATATCATTGCCGTAGAGGTCGATTTTTGCAATCTCTACATCTATTTCCGATAGAAGTTTATCAAAATCTTCGTTTATCATTATTTTAAAATGCAATTATATTAATGTCCGAATCTTGATGTATCGACACTTTTTGTTTCTCTTTTCTTATATCCACCAAACCGATAGGTAAGATGTATGTTGAATGCTCTGGAATAATACGCATTATCCATGTCTAAATATTGCCCTTTGAAACGTACTTTCAAATTGGGATTGCCTGTATTGAAAATATCATTACAACGGAGGGAAAGGCTGATTTTGTCTTTCGCTATATTCCATTTTATCCCGGCTGTGAGGCTATAGAAGGTTTCAATATCAAATGTCCCTTGTATTGCCGGAGTTTGTATATGTCCCATTAATTCAAAAAACAGGTTTTGCTTGATCTGAAATGTATTATCCAGCATGGCACTGAATGTCCATTGCTTCCGGTTGAATGGGATGTCAAAGAATTTGTCACATCGCTGGCGCATCTGCATACCGGTTAAAGTCAAATGTGAATCCAACCAGTTCCCCGCCTTGAATGGCAGTATGATGTTAGCTCCTGCCAGTTGCATATAGTTCCAGTTGGTATATTTATAAATCAAAGCAAGCCGTTCGGTGGATTGGTAGGCTGTCTGTGCGAAATAGTCCGTTGAATGGAGAAAGAACAAGCCGAAAATATATTTCTGACGTAAAATATAGTTCCCGTTCAGGCTATAAGTCGTCATGGGCTTTAATCCGGATGTGCCGTGCAATTCCGTGTAGCCGTTTAGATGATTGACAGATGATTGCATCACCCAATAACCTGGATAGGTTTTATCGGTAGATAGCGATAGCTGGAACGTATGTTTGGGATTTAGGGAATAGGTAAACGATACTTGTGGATAGACCGCCCATTTGCGGTAGTTCCCTATCGTATAATATTCTCCTGTGGCAGAAAGTGAAAAAGATACTCCCGTTTGCGTATTCTTGCCGATTGAAAGATAGAAATTTGTTGTCTGCTCTGTTAAATCGGATTGTATGTCTTGGGTTGTAAGGTCGCCCGTCACCTGATTGTACGTTTGGTAATCATAATCTTTTGCCAAACGGAATGATGCGCCGTAGCCCACGTTCCAGCCTTTCGCTAATGGATGTTTTTGGTCGGCATAGATTGAATATCGGTTTATCTTTTGCCCGCTTACCATATCAAAGTCGTTTTGTTCGCCACTCTGAAAAAGAGTATGCAGGTGTTGGTTGTTGTCTGAACGATAATAGGTATAATCGCCACCGATATTCAATCCAAAGGCGAATTGATATTGCAAGGTGACATTGTGCATACGAGAATCCACATACTTATCTACATTCCCCGTCTGAAAGTTTCCCGTTGTCCGACTATTATTATGTTGGTCAGGAATATAATCGCCCGTATAGGATATGTTGATATGGCTTTTATCGCTGAAATTATAAGCGAATGAAGTTTGTAGGCTATGCTTCCAATATTTGCTGCGAAGCTGTTCGTTCTGCTCGATAGGATATACTTGTTCTGCCAAAGAGTGTCGGGAGTACAGATTCATGTACTCCATTTTGTGAATGTTATTGGTACTATATATCACATCCAAAGAGGTTTTGGGAGTAGAATGGTAGAAGTGGGCATTCATTCCACCGCTATTGAAATATTGGTTGTTGTAGTCCGCATTTATTTCTCCTTGAAAGGCATAATCATCCGGACGCTTTAATACGATATTGATAACTGCCCCCTTTACATGATATTCAGGTGGCGCACTATACATGACTTCTGCTTTCTCTACCCGGTCGGTTGGCGTGTTGCGCAAAAGGTTTTCTATTTGTCCAGCATCCATTGTTGTCGGTTTGCCATTTAATATGATTGTCAGTTTCTCCGTTCCCGCCAAAGTAAGCGAACCTTTGTTGGGTTGTACGCCCGGCAATTTGGTAATCGCTTCGTATGCATTGTTTGTTGTTCTATTTCCGGGAAGCAAAGACAGGTTATAGGTTAAACGTCCGTTTTCTGCCTTGACATACGGACGTTCCGCTTTCACGACAATTTCGTCCAACGCATAATCTTGAGGAATCAATTGGATTGTACCTATATCCTGTTTATCACTTACAATATGTTGGGTTTGAAACAAAAGGTGTTGCACTATCAAACGGTATTCATTGGGATAACCGCTCAAAACAAATACACCATTCGTGTTAGATATAGTTGCATCTATAAAAGTAGAATCAAGCATTTGCATTACGATAGTAGCACCTTCTATCGGTTGTCGTTTATTGTTTATTATCTTGCCTGTAATCGTTTGTGCTTGGGATATTCCGATATTAGCTAAGAATAGCATGAGTATGATTATTTTCTTTGCCATAACATTAAAAGTTTATTACAAATCTCAATCCACAGAACCATTCCCAGTCCTTTTGGATGATATTATATTGATAATTGGTTTGTGTACCAATTATCATGTTCTTTCCGACATTATAAGAGAATCCGGCTCCGACAGAATACGGAATAACTGTTGGAGGAATTATAACATTATTCCTTTTATATTGTGTATAGTCCCCATGCAAATTAAAACTCAATTTGTTATTTAAAGGAATAGCTATACTCATGTTTTGTTGAACACTGATAAAAGGAAGATTTTTATCTGTCCGGCTATTTATCATAAGGATTTTGTATTTTAGATACCCATTCCATTGATTGTTGCTATGATTCAACTTGTTGTAAAACGTTGTACCGCAACCGATATTTACTACATTCGGGAAATATGGTTTAAAATCAATATCTAATCTAAAATCATCCCATTGCTTATTATCGTCTTTTATCGGATGACCAATAAAAGACTGTTCCAATTCCCTCTTAAAAGCATCATCAATATGGATAGACATTTCTCCATTCAACATCTTAGCCAATCGGACAGAATCATTTGTAGTCCACCCATTTTGCTCTTGTGCATTGGCTGGACGAGAAACAAGAAAAACAACAAAAAATATTGTTGTTTTCCAAATGTTTGCAGTTATTTGATTAGTCACATTCTTGCCGATTTTAAGTATTGAATAATTGATGAGTATAAAGTATCATCCTTACAGATTCTCTCCTTGCGAAATTCAGGATTTCTACTTAAAACCGTTTAAAGATACAGACGATTTGTTTTCGCCTATGGGTTTGTGTGAGTCCGAAGTTTGGGCAAATACATTACCAGTACATATACTTAGTAATGACATCATGCAGATTAAGAGAAGTTTATTCTTCATATTATTGCTATTTTAAGTAATTCACATTGATTTCTTGAAATGGCAAAGTACGGAAGAATAAATAAGAAAAGCCTTGAAGTATTTCAAGACTTCGATGCAATGAGTGTTAAAAGTAAAGAACTATTTCCTCAACTTCCTGCGTATATGACTAATTGTTTCGGGTGTAACTCTTAGATAAGAAGCAATCTCTTTTAAAGGGGCTATCTCTTTCAAATTTGGACATCGTTTCATTAACTTCAAATAGCCCTCTTCTGGAGAATCGGAATAAAGCTCCAAGTACCGTTTGTACATCATTTCATAGAGGGCATCCACAACCTGCTTCCCAAAATGAAGTGTTTCCATATCTGTTTTCAAAAACGCAACTATATCTTGATAAGATAGTAGATAGACTACACATTCAGACATAGCTTGGATACTTACCAATGAAGTACCTTGATGTATAAAAGATGAGTAATCGCAAACAAACTCTTTAGCAAATGAATATTCTACAACATACTCTTTTCCATTTTCGCCGGTATATATATAACGAAATGCCCCGGTTTCAATCCAACCAATTTGGTTAGATACCTTATTTTGCTCAATAAGAAAATCTTTCTTATGATAAATATGTATCTTACCCTTGTCTTTGGCAAATTGTATCAATTTGGAATAATCCAATCTTCCAATATATGTATTATAATTCTCCATGATTAAAATCATTCATTTACAAAACTCATTAGCATACACGAAATTATGGAAAATCTTCCAAATGGCAAAACAAATCCTTTCACTCTATCAAAAATGATTATACATCCACTTTCTTGTGTTTAAGACAAGATAAGATTTTAGTGCAAGGTGCAAGTATATATCTATATATATAGCTTGCACCTTGCACTAACCCGAAAAGATTTATTATCAGATGTTTGTGCAAATCGAAAACAAGTCGTATCTTTGAACCCGAAAGTTAGGCAGACAAACAACGGTCAAAGTTGGACAACTCCAACAGATAAAAATCGTTACCGTTTCGTTACCTATTTGAATTTTTGGAATATAAGAGATTGTAGCATAAGCGGTTAGAATTGTGGGTTCATAAACCTGTCTCTCCGCAGAGCTCCAAAGACAAAAAGGATTCAAAGTATGACAAATCCCGTAAAACCTTGATTTTACGGGATTTTTTATTTCTCTTCTCGGACATCTATCAGTAATTTGGGTTATATAATCAGTAATCTGGATACCTATGTAATAATAATACCCGCTACTTTTGTATCGCTATAACAATTGGATTTATATGTTTCAACTAAATAATATATCGTATGAAAAGATTGGTATTGTTTATGATGGCAGTTATGCTGTTGTCTATTATTGTTAACGCACAGAAAAAAGGTGGTAAGACACTGGTAGCTTATTTCTCGGCAACGGGAACAACGGCAAGGGCTGCCAAGTTGGTGGCAGAAACTGTCGATGGGACTCTCTACGAAATACAGCCTGCGAAAAAGTACACGGCTGCTGATTTGGACTGGCACGACAAAGCTTCGCGCAGCAGTGTGGAGATGTCGGATTCCAAATCGCGTCCTGCATTGTATTCTAAATTGGGGAGTCTCGCGGAGTATGATACCATTTATATCGGTTTTCCTATTTGGTGGAATTTGGCTCCAAGAATCGTCAATACATTTATAGAAAGCGGTGATTTTGCAGGTAAAACGGTTATTCCATTCGCCACTTCGGGAAGCAGCAGTATTTCTAATGCAGAAAAGGAATTGCAGACGAATTACCCCGGCATAAACTGGGGAAAAGGCAGGCTGCTGAATGGAGCGAGCCGGGAAACTGTCAAGCAATGGATTAAGAAATGAATTTCCAACCGAAACTTAAAGAAGTAGAGATGAAGAACATGGTAAAAAACATATGTGCGGCGATGGTTATTAGCCTTTGTGCTGCAGGACATTTGTTTGCAACAGAAAATAATCCTAATAATGATAATAAATTTATGGAAGAGAATTTGAATCTGATTCAGGAGTGGGACAAGACATTTCCACAGAGTGATAAAGTAAACCATAAGAAGATAACTTTCCACAACCGTTACGGCATTACACTTGCTGCCGATTTGTATGTACCCAAGAATGTGACGGGTAAATTGCCTGCCATTGCCATCAGTGGTCCGTTTGGTGCCGTGAAGGAACAAGCTTCGGGCTTGTATGCGCAGACATTGGCAGAACGTGGATTTCTGACGATTGCTTTCGATCCATCCTATACGGGAGAAAGTAGCGGCCAGCCCCGTTATGTGGCTTCGCCGGACATCAATACGGAAGATTTCAGTGCAGCGGTCGATTATCTTTCCACCCGTGATGATGTAGATGCAGAGCGTATCGGCATTCTCGGTATTTGTGGATGGGGAGGCATGGCGCTTAATGCAGCGGCTATCGATACTCGCATCAAGGCTACAGTTACGGCAACCATGTACGACATGAGCCGGGTCAATGCTAACGGTTATTTCGATTCTATGAATGCCGATGCACGGCATGAATTGCGGCGCCAGCTTAATGCTCAGCGTACGGAGGATTATAGAAACGGTACATTTGCTCTTGGAGGAGGTGTAGTAGACCCGTTGCCTGCCGATGCTCCACAATTTGTGAAGGACTACCATGCCTATTATAAAACACCGCGCGGCTATCATAAGCGGTCACTCAACTCGAATCACGGATGGAACAAGACTTCACCGCTTTCGTTCATCAATATGCCTATCCTTTCATATAGTGATGAAATCCGTAGTGCAGTGTTGATGCTGCACGGTGAGAAGGCCCATTCACGTTATTTCAGTGAAGATGCTTTTAAAAAGTTGCAGGGTGATAATAAGGAACTGCTGATTATTCCCGGTGCAAACCATGTAGACTTGTATGACAATATAGAGGTAATTCCATTCGGCAAAATAGAGAGATTCTTCAATGAACATCTTCGATGACCGCCTTTAATGTGTTAGGAACCGGACGTACTTTTCTTTAGCCTGGTTCAGCAACTCCTCTTTCAGGCAGATGTCTTTCCGGAAAAGCGAATGCTCCGGGAAGATTTCTTTTTTCTTGGACGCCTTGTTCCAATTTCCTACTACATGCCCCTTATAGAGAAGTACCGGAAAGAACAATCCGTTGTTGGTGAAAGCTTTGGAATAGTCCTCTTTGGGTAGGACGTCCGTCCGGTCCTTGTATCCTATCAGGTATTCGTCGTAGGAGGGAAGAAGGTGCAGGTTGCCGGTCGCCTTTCCAGATGTCCGGCAGGAGTCATGGATGTACCATGTCTGGCTGTTCCATTGTTCGGACATCAGTTCCGGTTCTATCAGAGAAATAGATTGCCTTGCTTCCGTTAAAGGCAAACCGGACCACCAGGAGAAGTCTTGCAGGGTAGCGGGGGCATGGCTGCGGAAATAGGCTGTAGCCAGACGGGCCAGCGCTTCTTCTTTCGTCAGTTCGGGGGTAGGTGGAACTCTTTCGTCCAGAAGGGCATAGGTGTGTTGTCGTCCACGGCATTCTCCGCTACACACAATACCTTCGACTTCGGCACGCGACATAAAGCGGGTCATGTGGTAGTTGTCTGCAAGCAGTCCCGAACGTTCAAAATGTTCCGCAATCTCTTGTTTCGTCAGGCTTCGCTTCCCGCTGAGGATATTCCCGAGTACGGTATGGCTTCTGTCATATTGCTGTTCCGTGATTTCCAGACCATGTCCTTTTGCATAAGAATCATTGGCGGATTTGATGCGTTGTGCAGAGAGTTTCAGTATCCAACGAATGTCTTCTGCTGCTACCAGGTGCCATGTGGGACGCATTATGTGGGTTCTCAGTATTTCCCCTTGATGCAGGGCTTTTTCCACGGCTTGAATTCCCGGTGACTTCAGCCGCATACCTACGGCCCATTTCACCATTGTATAGTCTTGTGCCTGCATGGCGCCCATCCAGGAGACCAGCTCTTTCGGGTGGCCGAAGAGTGGAGTGGACAGTTGCTGGTTCTGTAAGCGTATTTCAGGGATTCTCATGTCGGTATGGTATTCGTTTGTATCAATAGGAATCGCAAAGATAAGAAAAGCAGGTCATCGCAGGGTATATTGTGTCCGCAATTATATTCTTTTGTTTCTTTTAACAGCTACTAATATAGCTATCTTTTATTTTTGCAACGCACAAATTGGGAAAATATTCATAATTAAATAACCATAAGAACTTTTTTATGACTATGAGAACAAATTGTATTTTATTGTTAGTTATTTTGTTGGGAGCCTTTCCCTTAAGTGTACATGCCGATGAATCTGGAAGCATAATTCTGTACACTCCTTACACAAAAATTTCCGTGACGCCCGGAGCGTCCATTGATTACAGCATTGATTTGATTAACAACACGGACGGGGTTACAAATGCAAATCTCTCGGTCAGCGGATTGCCGGGCAGTTGGAAGCATGAAATCAAGTCAGGCGGCTGGACCCTCAGCCAGCTTTCTGTACTGCCCCAGGAAAAGAAAACGTTCAATTTGAAAGTGGAAGTTCCTCTAAAAGTAAATAAAGGAAGTTATCATTTCACAGTATTTGCCGGAGAAACCAAACTGCCGCTGGAGGTGGTCGTGGCCCAGAAAGGAACTTACCAGACCGAGTTCACTACCGACCAGCCCAATATGCAGGGCAATTCCAAGTCCACCTTTACCTTCAATGCCACTTTGAAAAACCAGACGGCCGACCAGCAGCTGTATGCGCTGATGGCCAATGCCCCCAGAGGCTGGAGTGTCGTGTTCAAGCCCAACTATAAGCAGGCCACTTCTGCCCAGGTGGAAGCGAACAGCAGCCAGAATGTGAGTATAGAGATTGTCCCTCCCGCCAATGTGGAAGCCGGCAATTACAAGATTCTGGTACGTGCGGCTACCGGTACGACTTCTGCCGACTTGGAGCTGGAAGTTGTTGTCACGGGTTCCTACGAGATGGAATTGTCCACGCCCAGAGGATTGTTGAGTACCGAAATCACAGCGGGAGATGTGAAGCGTATCGAGTTGGTGGTCCGGAATACCGGCTCTTCATTGTTGAAAGATATCCAGCTTTCTGCCAATAAGCCCGTGGACTGGGAAGTGTCTTTTGAGCCTTCGAAGATTGATATGCTGAAGGCGGGGGAAACGGCCAATGTCGTAGCTACCATGAAAGCATCCAAAAAGGCATTGCCCGGAGATTATGTGGCTACCATGACGGCCAAAACTCCTGAAGTGAATACAGACGCCCAATTCCGCATTGCCGTGAAAACCCCGATGATATGGGGATGGGTGGGCGTTTTGATAATAATCGTTGCCATAGGTGCCGTATGCTATCTGTTCCGTAAATATGGAAGGAGGTGAGCATGGACGAGCGAGTGATTGCATTGACAGACTTGACCAAGCAGTATGGGCGCTTCACTGCCGTAGACCGCATTTGCTTGACTATCCGTAAAGGGGAGATTTTCGGATTATTGGGGCCAAACGGCGCCGGCAAGTCAACTACCATCCTGATGATGCTGGGACTGACGGAACCCACTTCCGGCTCTGTGGAGATTTGCGGTATCGACTCTACCAGGCATCCTATCGAGGTAAAGCGGAAGATAGGCTATCTGCCCGAAGATGTGGGGTTTTATGATGACATGACCGGTCCGGAAAACCTTATATATACTGCGCGTCTCAATGGCATTTCGGATGCCGAAGCGAAAGTCAGGGCGCTGGAGCTGATGGAGCATGTGGGGCTTGCCGGACAGATGAAAAAGAAGACCGGGAAATATTCGCGCGGTATGCGCCAGCGATTGGGACTGGCGGACGTGCTTATCAAAAATCCGGAAATTATAATCCTGGATGAACCTACTTCGGGAATAGACCCTGCCGGTGTTCAGGAGTTCATCGAGCTCATTAGGCAGTTGAGCCGGAAGGAGGGACTGACCGTCTTGTTCTCTTCCCACCACCTGGACCAGGTGCAGAAAGTTTGCGACCGCGTGGGACTGTTCAACAGCGGGAAGCTGGTCACCTTGATTGATATGTCTGATTTGAAGGACAAGCATCAGGAATTGTCTGATATTTATAACCATTATATGGAGGAAGGAGGGGAAAGGCATGAATAAAGTCAATTATCCTTTTTGGGTAGTCGTCAACAAGGAAATATCCGACCATGTGAAAAGTTGGCGGTTCATTATCTTGATGGGAATCATTTTGCTTACGTGCATGGGCTCACTCTATACCTCGCTTACCAACATCGGTGCCGCCATCAAGCCCAATGACCCGGACGGTTCGTTCCTTTTCTTGAAGTTGTTCACAGCCTCGGACGGCACATTGCCTTCTTTTGTGCAGTTTATCAACTTTCTGGGGCCATTGTTGGGGATTGCGCTGGGATTCGATGCTATAAATTCGGAACAGAACAAGGGGACGTTGAGCCGTATGCTGTCACAGCCCGTTCATCGTGATTGCATTATCAATGCCAAGTTCGTGGCTGCATTGATTGTGATAGGTATAATGCTGTTTGTACTGGGATTCCTCGTAATGGGCTGCGGGTTGATAGCGATAGGCATTCCTCCCACAGCAGAAGAATTTTGGAGGATTGTATTCTTTCTCATAATCAGTGTATTCTATGTGGCATTCTGGCTGAATCTGGCCATTCTGTTTTCGCTTTGCTTCCGTCAGGCGGCCACCTCGGCATTGGCTTCGGTGGCGGTATGGTTGTTTTTCAGCGTGTTCTATACGATGATTGTCAACCTGGTTGCCAAGGCGTTGAGCCCCTCGCAGCTGGCATCTCCTTATCAGATAGTCAGTTACCAGAAATTTATTCTCGGTCTGATGCGTCTGGCACCTAGCGAACTGTTCAATGAGGCGACCACAACGCTGCTGATGCCTTCCGTCAGAAGTTTGGGGCCGCTCACTATGGAGCAGGTTCAGGGGGCCATTCCCAGCCCGCTGCCATTGGGACAGAGTCTTTTGGTGGTGTGGCCGCAGCTCACCGGACTGATTGCAGCTACTGTTATCTGTTTTGCCCTTTCGTATGTCATATTCATGAGACGGGAAGTCAGATCACGGTAATGATAAGTATGTTTTATTGAGTGTTGAAAGTCCGTTCCGGCATTGGTTGCTTGAACGGACTTTTAATATTATTTGCCCGAACATTTGGTAATTCCAAAAACTTCCCTTACTTTTGCGCCCCGAACAAGGAGAGGTGCTCGAGTGGTTGAAGAGGCACGCCTGGAAAGCGTGTATACCCCTAAAGGGTATCGGGGGTTCGAATCCCCCTCTCTCCGCAACAGTTCTGAATAAGATGGAAAACTAGCGGGTAAAGGTCTACAAATCTATGATTTGTAGACCTTTTTTGCTTGTACTCCGTTTGCTTTGAAAGACTTGGAAACTATGTCTTTGTAAATTAATTATAGATAATGAAAGTTGGATGACATCTCCTTTCATAATAAGGCGATGGGATAATGCATTGCCACTGCAAAGCAAGTGCATGCTTTTTGCAGTGCTACTGCATTCAGCTTTGCAGTGGCGCTGCAACACATATGCAGTGTCACTGCAGCATATATGCAGTAGCGCTGCAACACGTTTGCAGTCACACTGCAGCAGATGTGCAGCGACGCTGACCCGGTAGGTGTGTACGGGATTGTATCATGTTTCGTTAAGAAGATATTATAAAGTATCCTTTGAATGTCGTATTTTTGTCTATCTGTAATTTAGAGTAGTCAAAGAAAACTATGAAACACACTCGTATGAAACTAAAAACAGCGGTAAAGAACCTTCATGAAGGCTGGAAATTCCGGCAGGCGAGACTGACCAATTGGTATCCGGCTACAGTTCCGGGAGTAGTCCACACGGACTTACTGCAGAACAAGATTATTGAAGACCCGTTTTTCCGGTTGAACGAACGGGGATTGCAATGGATTGACAAGGAAGACTGGGTTTATGAAACTTGCTTTACTCTTGCTGCCGACATGATGCGGAAAGAGAATATGGAGCTTGTGTTCGAGGGGCTGGATACTTACGCTGACGTTTATTTGAATGATGAATGTATACTGAAAGCGGACAATATGTTTCGCCGCTGGTCTATCCCCGTTAGGCAGTACATCAGGGAGGAGAATAATATACTGAAGGTGTACTTCCATTCGCCGGTAAAGATAGACGTCCCCAAATGGGATGCACTTCCTTACCAGTATCCGGCATCCAATGACCAGTCTGAAAACGGAGGCTTGTTCAACAAGAAGATAAGCATTTTTGCCCGTAAGGCGGGTTATCATTATGGCTGGGACTGGGGCCCACGTCTGGTTACCTCCGGCATCTGGCGTCCGGTGTATATCAGGGCTTGGAGCGATTTGAGAATCAACGATGTGTTTATCGAGCAGAAGGAAGTCGGTGCAGGCAGGGCCGTGATTGCCGGACATGTGGAGCTGGATGCCGATAAGGATATGGACGGAGTGCTGGTCACGATAACAGACGAGGCTACCGGAAGAGTGCTTGGCGAGTGGCAAGCGGATTTGAAGCGAGGCACCAATCGGGTGACCGTTGATTTCGTCCTTCACAAGCCGAAGCTGTGGTGGAGTAATGGACTGGGGGAGCCTTTCCTTTACCGTTTCCGTACGGATATCATTGCAGGCGGGGAATTGTTGGACTCTAAAACCGAAAGGGTGGGCATACGCTCTTTGAAGGTGGTGCATCAGCCGGATAAGGACGGGCATACTTTCTATATAGAGCTGAACGGGCGTCCGGTTTTTGCCAAAGGAGCCAATTACATCCCTTCGGATAACTTCCTGCCGCGCGTCACTCCCGAGAATTATAAAAGGACGATTCTCGATGCCGCCGGTGTAAACATGAATATGTTGCGTGTCTGGGGCGGAGGTATCTATGAGAACGATGTCTTCTATGATTTGTGTGATGAGCATGGAATTATGATTTGGCAGGACTTTATGTTTGCCTGCAGCATGTATCCGGCAGAAGGCGCCCTGCTCGATAATATCCATCAGGAGGCGGTGGACAATGTGAAACGTTTGCGCAATCATGCCTGCATTGCTTTGTGGTGTGGAAACAATGAATGCCAGGATGCCTGGCTGGGCTGGGGCTGGAAGTGCGAGATAGAACGGCAGAACAAGGAATATGCCGACAAGATTTGGGCACAGTACCGGCAGCAGTATCATGTCACCTTACCCGGGGTGGTCAGGGAGTATGCACCCGGAACCTTCTATTGGCCTTCTTCTCCGTTCGCATTCGAGGGAGAGATGTCCGGTACTACTGACGGGGACCGTCACTATTGGAGTGTCTGGCATGGTAAAGCACCCATTTCCGATTATGACAGCGAGAAATCCCGCTTTTTCAGCGAGTACGGCTTTCAGTCTTTTCCAGAGTTCGACTCCGTCAAGCGCTATGCTCCTTACCCCGAAGACTGGGATATACGTTCCGAGGTGATGATGTCCCATCAGCGTGGTGGCGACCATGCCAACGGGCTGATTGAGACTTACCTATTGAATGAATATAAAAAGCCGCGTGATTTCCGGGCATTCCTTTATATGAACCATGTGCTGCAGGGAGATGCCATCAAGACGGCCATCGAGTCGCACCGCCGCCAGATGCCGTATAATATGGGGACGCTTTTCTGGCAGCACAACGACTGTTGGCCCGTAGCTTCCTGGGCGAGCCGTGACTATTACGGACGCTGGAAGGCGCAGCACTATTATACTCGCAAGGTCTATGATGACATCCTGATTTCTCCGGTAGTGGAGGGGGATGATTTGAAAGTATATGCAGTGTCCGACCGCTTGGAGAATACTTCCGGCCGGCTGCAGCTCCAGGTCTGCCGGTTCGACGGCACTGTGGTTTATCACTGGGACAAATCTGTCGGCATTTCCGGTAATGACAGCCGTGTCTGTTTTTCCGCACCGCTTGCCAAGCTGCTGGAGGGGGCAGATAGAGGAACGGTATATGTCCGCGTAGACTATACGGACAAATCGGGCAGGGTGTACCATAACAACTACTGTCTGGACAAGCAGAAGAATATGAATTATCCGAAAGTGGATTTGCAGACCGAAGTCCGTTCCATTGAAGGCGGATATGAAGTGACGGTATCAACAGACAAGTTTGCCCGTGCCGTATGCTTGTCCGTTGCTGACAATGAAAGTGTATATAGCGACAATTATTTTGATGTCCAGCCGAAGAGCAGCGTGCAGGTACAGGTCAGGACGCGATTGTCTGCCGAAGCGTTCAACGCTTCGTTGAGGCTGACTTGCTTGAACAATGAATTCTGATAAGTTATGGAAAAACAAAGCGGAGCAACATATTGAAATGTTACTCCGCTTCTCATTGAGATGTTGAAAAATGTGTTTTCAGGAGATTTAGTTGTTTTCTTTTTTAATGTCTATGGTCATGAACCGTTCACCGTCATATAGACTTTTGACGCGGATGTTCAGTCCTTTTTTCTCTTTCAGCTGTTCCGCTATATTGTCCAGCTTGAAGGAGGCCAGTCCGGTGCCCAGTGTGAGCTGACTGTCATTGTAGGCATTGTGGCGGAATTCGAGATTGACGTAATCCGGTTTGTCGTTCTCGCCGGTGGATGCTTCGTTGATGACCAGGTTCAGCATGTGCTTCTTATCTTCGTTGTTACTGTGGTAGAATTGATACTTGATGTTCAGATACTCACCCGTAATCCATAAATCCGTGGCGTTGATGTTGTCGTCTCCGATACTGTCCGCCTTTTCGGCAGGCATGGAGTAGATGTCTTTGGTCAGAATATTTTCGATGTGCTTTATTTGGGCATTGTATTCGTACCCTGGAAGTTTCTCTTCCAGTTCGCGGAAGTAGATGAAAGCCCTCTGGCCGTCTATTACGGCATAGTTGTGAACATAGGTTGTGTCACTGGGATATAGTTTACTGCCTTCGTCCAGTGAGAAATAGTAGTCTTTTCCTTCGATGACCTTTACCGTACCTACGGCGAACAAAAAAGTGTCATATTTGTCATCCCAATCGTCCAGGCATGATTGCAATACAATGGCAGTCAGGAATAAAAGCATGGATGCTGCCAATGTCATTCTCAGTTTCTTCATAAGTGGTAGGTTTTAGCTCTTTTTCTGTTTAAAACTTATTTTTGCATTCAGAAAATGCGGTGAAAAGCTAAATACTGCGTAGTATACTGTTAAAGAAATAAAAGTGTGATTTTCTTCTCTGCCTGATGCAGTATTTTTGCGCCAGTTGCATTTTTAAGGTAAACACGTGTTAAAAGAGAGAATGGAAGAACAGGAATTGGCAGAACGCTGTAGGCAAGGGGACAACCTTGCCCGCAAAGAACTGTATGAGCGCTATGCGGGACGCATGCTCAGCGTATGCCTCCGTTATGCAGGTGACCGGGAGACTGCCCAAGACCTGATGCATGACGGTTTTCTGAAACTTTTTGATTCTTTCGATAAGTTCACTTGGCGGGGAGAGGGCTCTCTGCGGGCATGGATGGAACGCGTAATGGTGAATACGGTATTGCAGTATTTGCGGAAAAATGATGTGATGAATCAGTCATCGGCCTTGGAGAATGCACCCGAAGCTTATGAGGAACCGGAAGGTTCGTCAATAGATGTCATTCCTCAAAAGGTACTAATGCAGTTTATCAGTGAATTGCCTGCCGGCTATCGTACCGTATTCAACTTATATATTTTTGAAGAGAAATCCCATAAGGAGATTGCTCGACTATTGGGAATTAATGAAAAATCCTCTGCCTCGCAGTTGACGCGTGCTAAAGCGACTTTAGCGGCAAAAGTACGTGAGTGGATGAAAAGAAATGATTAAATGAAGGAACGTATGGAAGATGAATTGTGGTTGAAAAAGATAAAGGACAAGCTGGAAGACTATTCCGAACCGCTGCCGGTTGCCGGATGGGAGCGGTTGGAGAAGGAATTGTCCGTTTCCGGAGCTCCGATAACCGGACCGCATAGGATGATACCTTTCCGTCGCTGGGCGGTGGCCGCGGCAGCTGTGTTGCTGGTGGCGGTTTCGTCCGTCAGTCTGTGGCTGTTGCAGAGTCCGGTAGGGAATGAAATGCGGCATACGTCAGTGCCCGCTTTGGCTGTGGCTCCGGACGTCTTGCCGGAACAGACAGTACCTGCCATACGGACTAATTCCATAGAGCCTGCTTATCGGGCACATGGAAATGCATCGGCGCCCAATAAGGAGGCAAGTCACCCTTTGGTTGCACAACATATCAGAATATTGGTTGGCGAAGAACAGCAGGAGGAAATGCTGCCGGTTGAAACTGCAGATGAGGTTGTCGGTATTGGACAGCAGGCGGAAGAACCGGTAGTGGAAGATACGGACCATGAAACTACAATGCAGGCCGAGGAACCGGAGACAAGGGAAGACCGCTATCGTCCGTCAGGCCGGGACAAACTGCATCTTCCGGAAAAAAACAGTTCTGGTAGGGATGCTAAAGGATGGGCGGTTGGCTTGTCCGTAGGAAATACGGGAGGTTTTTCATTGGCGAATGAAGGGGAAGCGAATGTGATGTCGGACTACATGCCTGGAAGTCCTATTTATGGCGGTAACGTAGATTTATCCTCTACGGCCAATGGCATTGTTACTATTCCCGACGGGCAGGAACTGGTTTTTAAGGATGGTATGCCCTATCTGCAAAGACGCGAAAAGAAAATTGCGGATATAAACCATAAACAACCGCTCAGTTTCGGTGTTTCGGTGCGGAAAAACTTGGCGAAGGGTTTCTCTGTGGAAAGCGGGCTGACGTATACCTATCTTGCTTCTGACGTAAGGTATGAGGGCAGCTCGGAAAAGATAAGCCAGAAGCTGCATTATATTGGCATTCCGGTACGGGCCAACTGGAACTTTGTGGATGCAAAGAACTTTACGATGTACGTTTCGGCGGGGGGTGCCATTGAAAAATGTGTGTATGGCAAGATTGGTACTGAGAGTGAGACTGTGAAACCGGTACAGCTTTCTGTCATGGGTGCTGTCGGTGCCCAGTATAACATAAGCAATAGGGTGGGCCTGTATGTGGAACCGGGAGTATCTTATTTCTTTGATGACGGTTCGTCGATACAGACTATACGCAAGGAGAACCCGTGTAACTTTACGTTGCAGGCCGGTATACGTCTTACTTATTGATAGCAGGACAGACATGTTTTTGTCCACTTTCTTGTAGATTCAGAATTTTCTTAATAACTTTCGGCCGTGTTTCTTCGTTGGTGGATGAAGGGACACGGTTTTTTATTGATTGAGAAGAAAGAAAGTAGGTCGGGACATGCCCGGCAATATAACAAACACGTAGTAAAATAGACAAAATGAAGATTAAAAAGAAAGTAGCCTTAAGCGGGCTATTGCTTTGTTGTGCAATCACGGCAAAAGCACAAGTGTGTATTACTCCCCAGGTGGAGCAGCGTGCCAGGGAGTTGGTTTCTCAAATGACGCTGGAAGAAAAAATCGATTACATTTCCGGTCCCAAATCTTTTTATATCCGGGCTGTACCCCGGCTTGGCATACCCGAAATCAGGATGGCCGATGGTCCGCAAGGCATACGTAACAATACTCAAAGTACCTTGTATCCTTGTGGCATCTTGTCGGCTTCGACATGGAACCGTAAGTTGGCTAGAGAGCTGGGACATGGTTTGGCCCGGGATGCAAAGGCCCGTGGGGTAAGTATTCTGTTGGGGCCTGGAGTCAATATCTACCGCTCTCCTCTATGCGGGCGAAACTATGAGTATTTTGGTGAAGACCCTTATTTGACGGGCGAAACTGCTAAAGAATATATCTTGGGAGTGCAGGAAGAGGGAGTTATGGCTACGGTGAAGCATTTTACGGCCAATAACCAGGAGTGGAGCAGACATCATGCCAGCTCAGATGTGGATGAGCGCACGCTGCAGGAAATTTATTTTCCCGCGTTCCGAAAAGCTGTGCAGGAAGCAGGAGTAGGGGCGGTTATGGATAGCTATAATCCGCTGAACGGGGTACATGCCACCGAAAATAGCTGGCTGAACATTGATGTACTGCGCAAACAGTGGGGATTTAAAGGTATCCTGATGTCTGACTGGACATCTGTATATTCCGGTGTGGGAGCCGCTAATGGAGGGTTGGATTTGGAAATGCCCGTCGGTAAATTTATGACCAGGGAAATTCTTATTCCGGCAATAGAGAATGGTATCGTGAAGGAAGAGACCATTGACGCCAAAGTCCGGCATATACTCCAGACATTGATTGCTTTTGGAGCACTTGATACTCCGAGAGAAGATAAATCTATCGATAAAGACAATGCACAGTCTAAGGAAATTGCACTTGACTTGGCGAGAGAAGGAGTAGTCTTATTGAAAAATGACAACGGTACGTTGCCTTACCGGAACGGTAGAACATTGGTAATCGGGCCTAATGCCGATATTATTCCCACAGGAGGAGGAAGCGGATTTGTCACCCCTTATTCGGTAGTGTCACTCTATGAAGGTATGGTTCAGTTGAAGGGCGGCAGACAGATAGAGCTGCTGTCTGACAGCATTCTTTATAAGGATATGTCCCAACAGATTTATACGGATGGCAGTTTTACGCAAAACGGTTTTAAGGGCGAATATTATAATACTCGTAATCTTACCGGAGAACTCTTTCAAGCTGCCATAGAGCCTGCCATAGACCATGCCTGGAAATACGGTGCACCGTTCGACGGCATGCCGGTAGATCAGTTTTCTGCCCGTTGGACGGGAGTTTACAAGGCTGACAAGGATGGAACTGTCAAGTTCCAGCTGGCTGGCGATGACGGATACCGTCTGTTTGTAAACGATAAGCTGATTACCGGAGATTGGGGGAACCATTCATTCAGTACCCGCAGTGCATTTATGCAGGTCAGTGCAGGGGAGATATACCGGTTGCGTATTGAATATTTTGATAATGTGGGTGAGGCGACTGTCAGTTTCCAGGCAGGAATGATGGATGAGGAGCGTTTGGCCTCTTCACTGAAGCATGCCAGGAATGTTATTGTATGTGCCGGGTTCAACAGCAGTACAGAAGGTGAAGGGTTCGACCGTCCGTTTGCATTGTCATACGGGCAGGAATATCTCATTAATAAAGTGGCTTCACTTCATGATAATGTGGCTGTGGTGGTGAATGCCGGAGGTGGAATAGATTTCCGCAATTGGGGGCAGAGTGTACAAGTTATTTTGATGGCATGGTATCCGGGGCAGGAGGGTGGAAAGGCCCTTGCCGAAATCATTATGGGCAAGCTTTCGCCAAGTGGCAAACTACCAGTCAGCATCGAGGAAAAATGGGAAGATAATCCGGTATATGGTAATTATTATGACAATCGCAATGTACCTCATAAACGGGTGCAGTATGCCGAAGGTGTTTTCGTAGGTTATAGGGGATATGACCGGAACGGAAAGCAGCCGCTCTATCCTTTCGGGTATGGACTGTCATACAGTAGTTTTGAATATAGTAATCTGAGTGTTGAGAAGACGGGGGGAAGCCGGGTTACGGTAAGCTTTGACATCAAGAATACCGGAAAGATGGATGCTGCGGAAGCGGCTCAGGTATATGTGCGGGATGTGGAATGTTCTGTTCCGCGTCCATTGAAGGAGTTGAAAGGCTACGATAAGGTTTACTTGAAGAAGGGTGAAACCAAGCGCGTTCGGATATTGCTGGATGAGGAAGCCTTTGCCTACTATGATGTGGAATCACATCGGTTTGTAGTGGAAAAGGGGACTTTTGAGATTCTGGCAGGTCCTTCTTCAGCTGATTTACCATTGAAGGCAACTGTTGTTTTATGATAAAATAAATATCAAAACAAGAATGGCAGTATGAAAAAGATAATAATACTGATGGTTTGTCTGTGGGGACTTGGTAACACCTTTACCTCGGCACAAACTACGGAGAAGGAGAAATTCATCTCAAGCTTGATGAAGCAGATGACGCTGGATGAAAAGATAGGCCAGCTTGCACAATGCACCTACCGAGGGAATTTTACCGGACCCGACGGTGGAAATATTCCTAAAGAAGAGTATGTCCGGCAAGGCAGAATAGGCTCTATGCTGAATGTGATAGGAGTAAAGGATATACGCCGTTATCAAGAGCTTGCTTTGCAATCGCGTTTGCGCATTCCTTTAATTTTCGGACTGGATGTTATCCACGGCTATCGTACCGGATTTCCGCTTCCGCTTGCCGAGGCTGCAAGTTTCGATTTGGCCATGATTGAGGAAGCTGCACGCTACAATGCTTTGGAAAGTGCCGCCGATGGTTTGAACTGGGTTTTTGCCCCGATGGTGGATATTTCGTGGGACGCACGTTGGGGACGCGTCATGGAAGGGGCCGGTGAGGACCCTTATTATGGTTCTCGGGTAGCGGAGGCGCGTGTCAGAGGCTTGCAAGGAGACGATTTGGCAGACACGACGACTGTCATGGCATGTATGAAACATTTTGCCGGATATGGTGCACCGATAGCAGGAAAGGAGTATAATAGTGTGGATATGTCAATGGGCCACTTTGCCAATTTTTATATGCCTCCCTATAAGGCGGCCATAAAGGTAGGAGCAGCTACCGTGATGAGTGCTTTCAATGATTTTAATAATATTCCTTGTACTGCCAATGATTTCTTGCTCAACCGGCTATTGAGAGAGCAGTGGGGATTTAAGGGATTTGTTGTGTCCGATTATAATTCGGTAGAGGAATTGGTGAACCACCGTTATGCTGTTGACAAGAAAGATGCCGCAGCCAAAGCGCTGAATGCTGGTCTGGACATGGAGATGGTAAGTACCTGCTACTTGACTTATCTGAAGGAGCTTGTTCAAGAAGGGAAAGTAAAGGAGAGTGTGCTTGATGATGCAGTACGGCGTATATTGGAGAAGAAATATGAGTTGGGATTGTTTGAGGACCCTTTTCGCTACTGTAATCCGGAAAGAGCGGCCAGAATACTCAATGCGCCCGAAGTCCGTAATGCTTCGCTCCGTATGGCCGAGCGTTCCGTTGTATTGCTGGAGAATAGGGAATCTGTGCTTCCGTTGACGGCACAGACGAGGAAGATAGCCTTGATAGGAGGACTCTCAAAATCCCAGTACGATATGGCAGGTGCTTGGGCTGCCACTACGGACCGGAACAAAGTGGTGACCTTATATGATGCATTGGTCCGGAAAGGACTGGAGGTGAGCTATGCTGAAGGCTATGATATGAAGAGCAATCAGTTGACCGGATTGCAGGAAGCATTACAGGCTGCTGAGGCTTCGGATGTCATTGTTGTGGCGGTAGGCGAGAGATTCGGTCAGAGTGGCGAGAAGGCTTCCAAAGTGAATATAGCCATACCCGAGGGGCAGCAGAAGCTGGTGTCGGAACTGGCAAAGACTGGAAAACCTGTCATTGCTCTTGTCATGTGTGGGCGTCCGGTAATCTTCAATGAGATAAGGGAACATGCTGATGCGGTACTGTGTACTTGGTGGCTGGGAAGTGAGGCCGGCAATGCCATATGCAATGTGTTGTGGGGAGAGTATAATCCTTCGGCTAAATTGCCCATGACATTTCCTGCACACGTAGGACAGATTCCCATTTATTATCAGAATAAGAGCACCGGCCGCCCTACCGCATTGAAACAGACCTATAAGGCATCTTATATCGATGCTTCCACTGAGCCTGCCTATCCTTTCGGATATGGGCTTTCGTACACGGATTTTGGATATTCTGATTTGAAACTGCTGCCGGGCAAGGCTGCAGGCGTCCATACGGAGGTGTCGGTAAAAGTGACTAATACCGGTAAGTGTGCAGGAGAGGAAGTAGTTCAATTGTATGTGCAGGATAAGGTAGCCTCTGTTACGCGTCCGATAAAGGAATTGAAGGGCTTCAGGAAAATTCATCTGAATGTGGGTGAAAGCAAAACTGTAGCTTTTCAGATAACTGACGATGCACTGGGATTCTATGACAATGAGATGAATTATATGGTAGAACCTGGTGATTTCGTCTTTATGGTGGGTGGCAGTAGTGATGATGTACAGCAGATTACCTATAACTTGAAAGAATAGGATTCTTACCCTATAAATGAAAAGCAAGGCTGTCTGGAATCATATCCGGACAGCCTTGCTTTTCTGTTTTAGTTGGTTATCACATTCGTGAAATACTCTTTGAACAGTTTTTCTGCCCGTTCCAGTTGTTCCGGAGTATTTTCCTTCACTTCTTTCAATTTGTAATCCCATCCCATGGCTTCGTATTTGTGAACACCCAGACGGTGATAAGGAAGTATTTCCACCCGTTGTATCTGCTGGTATTTGCCAAGACTTTCACCCAGCAGGCGGGTGTCTTCTTCCGAATCGCTGTAACCGGGGACCAGTACATAGCGCAGCCAGAAGGGGTGTTCATGTTCTTCGAGCCAGGCAGCGGTGCGGAGTGTCTGTTCGTTGCTTCGTCCCGTCAGCGTACGGTGGCGTTCGGGATTGAATTGCTTGATGTCCAGCAGCACGAGGTCAGTCAGACTAAAGAGCTCTTCCACCTTTTCATTCCAGATGCCTCCGTTACTGTCCAGACAGATATGGATGCCGTTCGCCTTCAGCTCCTTGAAAAGAGGAATCAGCGCTTCTGCTTGCAGGGTAGGCTCACCGCCGGAGAAAGTAATACCTCCTTTCTTCCCGAAGAATGCCTTTTGGCTGATAGCCATTTGCAGAATCTCTTCCGGAGTGGTGGGAGTGCCTCCTTTTACATCAATCGTATCCGGATTGGCACAATACAGACAACGGAACGGACATCCTTGCAGGAAAACGACGAGCCGGAGACCCGGCCCGTCGAATGTTCCCATACTTTCGTAGGAGTGTACATTTATCATATTACATTCTTTCGTGGAATGAACGGCTGATGACTTCCAACTGATGCTCGCGGCTCAACTTCACGAAGTTCACGGCATAGCCGGAAACGCGGATGGTGAGTTGCGGATACTTTTCAGGATGTTCCATGGCATCTTCCAGCATTTCGCGGTTCAGTACGTTTACGTTCAAATGGTGGGCACCTTTGGTGAAGTAGCCGTCCATCATGGTTACCAGGTTCTCTACACGTTCTTCCGGTGTCGGGCCCAGTGATTTGGGAACAATGGAGAACGTATTGCTGATGCCGTCCTGCGAGTCGCGGTAGCGCAATTTGGCTACGGAGCTCAAGGAAGCGATGGCACCGTTCTTGTCACGTCCGTGCATTGGGTTGGCACCCGGAGCAAAGGCAACACCTTTGGCGCGTCCGTCCGGAGTGGCACCGGTCTTCTTGCCGTACATCACGTTGGAGGTGATAGTCAGCAAGGAAAGGGTGGGACGGGCATTCTTGTAGACAGGCAGCTTTTTCAGTTCTTCGCTGAAATAGTAAACGAGGTCTACTCCCAGGTGGTCCACACGGTCGTCATTATTGCCGAAGCAGGGGAATGAGCCTTCGGTGTCGAAACCTTCGGTCAGGCCGATTTCGTTGCGGCGTGCAGTGACTTTGGCATATTTGATGGCGGACAGTGAGTCTATGGCGATGGAAAGGCCGGCAACACCGTATGCCAGATTGATGCGTGGGTCGGTATCGATGAATGCCATCTGGGCTTTCTCATAATAATACTTATCATGCATGTAGTGGATGATATTCATGGCCTCGTTGTAGACACGGGCTATTTCAGTCAGTACCTTCTTGTAGTTGGCCATAACTTCCTCAAACTTCAGTGTCTCGCCGGTCAATACGGGAATACCTTTCACCATGACAGTTCCGGTGTTTTCGCAACGGCCACCGTTGATGGCAAGCAGCAGGGCCTTGGCAAGGTTGGCACGTGCGCCGAAGAACTGGATTTGCTTGCCGATGGCTTGGTAGGATACACAGCAGGCAATGCCGTAATCGTCGCAGTTGCGCACTTCGCGCATCAGGTTGTCGTTTTCGTACTGGATGGAGCTGGTATCTACAGAAACTTTGGCGCAAAAATCCTTGAAGCCTTCCGGCAGTTCGGGACTCCACAATACGGTCAAGTTCGGTTCCGGAGAAGGACCGAGGTTGTATAGCGTCTGCAAAAAGCGGAAAGAAGTCTTGGTGACCTTCACGCGTCCGTCGTTGAAGCGTCCGCCGATGGCTTCGGTCACCCAAGTCGGGTCGCCGGCAAAGATATCATTGTACGACTGCATGCGCAGATGGCGTACCATACGTAGTTTGATGACGAACTGGTCTATCAGTTCCTGTGCAAACGTCTCGTCAATCTTGCCGTGAGCCAAATCGTATTCGATGAAAATGTCGAGGAACGAAGATACGTTACCCAGTGACATGGCTGCTCCGTCCTGCTCTTTGATGGCAGCAAGATATGCCATGTATACCCATTGCACGGCCTCTTGAGCTGATGTAGCCGGATGGCTGAGGTCGAGTCCGTAATATTCGCCCATAACCTTGATGTCCTTCAAAGCTTTGATTTGTTCTGCCACTTCTTCGCGTAGACGGATGCGTGCTTCGGTCATCGGGCCGGTGAGGTTGCGCAAGTCCTCCTGCTTGGCTTCAATCAGACGGTCGATGCCGTAGAGAGCCAATCGGCGGTAGTCGCCGATGATACGTCCGCGGGCATAGTTGTCGGGCAATCCGGTAAGGAATCCCAGTGAGCGGAAGGAACGGATTTCTTCGGTATATACATCGAATACGCCGTCGTTATGTGTTTTGCGGTAATGGGTGAAGATGTCTTTTACTTTATCGTCCACTTCCACTCCGTTTTCACGGCATGCTTTTGCTACCACGTTGATGCCTCCGAAAGGTTTGATGGATCGTTTCAACAGTTCATCAGTCTGCAAACCGACAATAAGTTCATTGTCCTTATCAATATACCCGGCTTTATGAGAAGTGATGGTAGATACGGTGGTATTGTCCAGTGAACGGACGCCATTGTTGTTCCTTTCTTCTTCGAGAGCCTTCAGACAGATGTCCCAGATACGTTTGGTACGTTCGGTAGGTCCCTGCAAGAAAGATGCATCCCCGGTATAGGGTGCGATGTTTTTACTGACGAAATCACTGACATTGATTTCTTTATTCCAAAGCCCATTGGTAAAGGTTTTGTTCAATTCCATAAAATTTGTTTTTGTTAGTAGGTTAGATAATGTTATCCTTTAGAGCGCGCAAAAATACTGAATAAATTCCGTAATTTTATAAGAGATACTTCTCTTTTTATGTTGAACAGCATAAAATAACTATTATTAGGTAGTGAATGTCCGGGGGAGTAGAGATGTTAATACTTTCTTTATATGTGGTTTATGAATTGAAACAAGAACCGAATAATAATCTGCATTATTTACAAATGATGTAGGTTTAAGGAACAGTCGTATTCTGAACCTAATTCAGTCGTATAGTGAATGCCATTCAGTCGTATACTGAATAGGGTTCAATCGTATACTGAATGTGGCTCTTTGTAAATATACTGATAGCCAGTAAGTTATAAAACTCTGTCTTGCCCTTGATAAATTTCAACAAATAGCCTAAATGCCGTTATGTTCGTTCCGTAGTGGGTATAAACAAGAATTTTGGTATAATTGCTCTGTTTTTGTGCAGAAAAGTTTGTAGAATAAAAAATGATTTGTATCTTTGCACCGCTTTAAAAGAAAAGTACTTCTGAAAAAGAAGTTTTGGAGAGGTGGCAGAGTGGTCGATTGCGGCGGTCTTGAAAACCGTTGTGCTGCGAGGCACCCGGGGTTCGAATCCCTGTCTCTCCGCAATAAACGCTGAAAATCAGTAGATTGTAAAACAAGCACCCAATTTTACACCCAAGAATGTAAAATTGGGTGCTTTTGTATTATTTAAGATTTATACTTGAAAATAGGGACACAACCAATGTTATTGGGTAAAAATAGAGCATTATTATTGATTAAGTTTATTCAATCGCATAACAATTGACGTTTGACTTCTGCCCATTTTGTTTGCAATATATTTGACGCTCTTACCCTCATTATGCAGTTTCAATAGAAATTGGTCTGCACTTCTTGTCCATCTTTTATTGGCATTGGGGTGCTTCACATAACTCTCTTCTGAAACCTTTTCAGGATGCAAAAATTCATCCACAAATACAGAGGGGAAACGCTTGTCATATAGCACAAGAGTTTTCATCTTTGCCCTTGTTATTGCTACATAAAACAATCTACGTTCTTCTCCATATGGGAATTGGTCGCTTTTAGTTAGTACATAGTTAAGCACAGGGTCGTCACTCACAAGAGATGGGAAGCCATAAGTGTCTTTATTGCATTGCAAGAGTATTACGTAATCTGCTTCAAGACCTTTCGATTTATGTACAGTCAAAAACTCGATTTTTCGTCCTCCTATCACATAAAAGAACCTATTGCCCTCTTTGATGGATTGGTACATAAAAGAGAGATAATAATCATCAAAGGAATAACGTCCCAACAAAAATATTGATTTGTCTGATGGAATAGAAGCTACAAGTTGCCCTATCGTATTGCAATAATCACGTCTGTCATAAGAATAAAACTCCAATTCTGTTTTCATTTCAGAACTGAACGAGTGTATATCTTTCTGAATTTGTGATTTATTGCGTTGTATGAAATGAGAGGACAACGAAACCAAAGGTTCTCCAAATCTGTATGTGGTTTCAATCTTATTTCCCAATTATATACTTTAATGCACCAATCACACAAAAATAAAAGCCGCACCCAAATTCAAACTTAGGTGCGGCTATTCTTAAATCACAATCATATACATTTTCTAATTATGGCAGGCATTTATAACTAATTGGACACCACTTAAAAAAAGGGGGTGTCCTTACCTTTTTATTAAATACATATCTTTTCACCAATTATCATTATCTATTGACATGCCTCTTTTAATAGCACTTATCATAGAGTTAATATAATATTTGCTATAATTATGAAATTGCCTTGTAGCATTAAAGATTTTTTCTTTATTAAGCATTTCATTACCCATATTTGCCATTTCTTTATATAATCTATTCTTTTCTTTTCCTTTAGCTGCATTTTTTAGCTTTGTCAATTCCTCATACTCTTTTTTGATGGAATAATAAGCTAGGCTATCTCTTCTATATATGGAATCCATTTTATTGTAAGAATAATGTTCTAACTGATAATCTTCTTTCGTATATTCCTCCATACGATTAAAAATAATCGCAGTTACGTAATCTGTACGCGTTGTTTCTGTAAGCAATTTATTTTGTTTCAATTTTATGTCACTGATAATATATCTATATTTATTATCCTTACAGTTTATTGTAAGCCTAAATAACATACTAGTGTTATTATTAAAACTCTTATCAAATGTGTGACTATATTCACTACTAGAAACTTGTAAATTAGACTTTCCGTATGCTATAATATTATATCCAATATCATCATCTAATTCTTTATTAAAATCGGTATATAATGTTGCTAGAAGCTGTCTTGCGTTAACAAACAACTGTTTGGCTGACAGGTCAGACTGAATAACCTCGGTAATATCATGCGTATTTTGAGCATAACCAAAAGAAGATATAAGTATAAAAAGTGTAGGTAATAATATTTTTTTCATAATATATATTTTTCAAAACCAAGAACAAATATATAAAACTATAAAAATATTCCATTGAATCAAAGTTATTTTTACGTAATCTTAACTATTTAAGCGGATCACGTCCTCTGTTTTTTACTTTTTCTTGTTCTTCTTTCAGCATTGCTCTTAGACCATCCATAAACTCATCAGGGATATCTATTGGTAATATGTTTCCGTCTTTATCTTTCACAATATATTTGTTTTTCTTTTTATGTTCTTTAGATTTTTCTTCTTTATTGCTCATTCAAATATCCTCCTATGCTACATTTAATTTGTATTGCAAAAGTAATCTAAATCTGTCAGAATCACTAAGTTTTCTGGTATTAAATCTAAAGACAAACTCATCTACATAACGTTGCATATATTTCTTGCTTATATGATAATATGTGGCGTATATCCTCTTGAAAACAGACCAAGCGTTTTCTATCGTATTGGTAGTAATCATCACCGTTTCTTTATTATCATTGTAATAAGTAATACCATAATATTTATGCCCGTGATCTACAGATATTTGGTTGTACATTTCGGATACTTCGCCATAATCCCATCCATCAGTATATATTGTACTTCCTTCTTCAACATACTTTCTTATAATTGGAAGCAGCTTGGATGAACCTGTTCCGCTTACTACTTTGGCAACCAAATCCCCATTTCTGCCTATTAGTCCAAAAACAGGAACTTTGTCTTTAAAACTTCTCCCCTGGCATCTCTCCACTTTTTTATCCTTATGTCGGTTTGCATTTTTTCCACCTGCAAATGACTCATCAATCTCAACTTCTCCTTCAATGCTATAATCATTCTCTTTTGCCATAGCTTTCCGAACTTTATGTAGCATGTGCCATGCAGTTTTTTGGGAAACACCAATATCTCTAGATATTTGGCAGGATGAAACACCTCTCTTATTACATGTGATCAACCATATAACATAGAACCATTTCATAAAAGAAAGGTTGCTGTTCGCAAAATATGTACCAGTTCTTACAGTAAAATATCTGTTTGTATTCTTACATTTATACTTATGATTTTTACATTTATAAACCTTGGATGTAGGATCAAACGGAGAAACAACCTTGTCACCCCATCTTACATGCTCAAGCGTTTGAATACATATTTCCTCAGACGAAAATTTCTGAGTAAACTCTAGAAAATTCATTGACTTTTTCATACAGCCTCCTTTTCTTTGATTCTTTTGCAATATAATAATAAAAAGTTAAATATGCAAATAAATACAAAGAAAAGATAGACCGTAACGCCATAATATTTAATTTTAAAAATATATTTATCTAAAAATGAAAGATTATGAAATACAGTAATAATGTAGAAATATATGAATTAAAGTCAGATTTAAAAGGTAAGGCTTATTACTATAAAGATAGTCAAACTCTTACAATACATTTTGAAGAAAGACATGAAATTTACGAAGATATTGTCACCTTTTCAAATGTATCACCTGTTCAATTTGAATCATTTAAACTTACAGAAGCCCCTAATAAGTTTATGTGTGACGTTTTTTTAGATTATGTGGCGCATCGTATCTAGAAAAAATAGGTTTAACATGAAATGCGTTTCTTACAATCCAGTTATAATCTACATTTCTGGGATCTCTTTCAATACTCCAAAGTTTGCTGGCGTAATTCATATCGCTTTTTAATAATCTTATTTGTCGTTTCTGTCTATATATAACAATATAAGGACAGAATACAATCATCATTATTTCTGAAATTTTTTTCATATAAATTATTATTTTAATGTTTTTGTTATTTCTCATATAGTGTCAAATTGGTTATAAATGCCTTATGGCAAATAAAGTATTTGCCTAACATACATGTCATCCATATACCCTGCGCTATTTTTAGTTACTCGTATATAAGTACTTGACATATAAACAGTAAAAAAGTAATATGGATCTCCTGCATTCATTTGGTACTTATGTGTAACATATTTTTCTGCATAAACAGTTCGTGTACTATTTATACCAGTATTAGAATGGGCTTCCAATGAAATTAAAGCCGATTTAAACGGGTCATTGTTATGAAATATATCAGCAAAGCTTCCATCTTTATTTGCTATGTATGATTTACCTCTCCACACTTCAAATCCTGCTGAATTTATAGCTTCCTGTACTTCTGATTTCGTAGGTATCTCATTTGACGATAAACTAGACCAAGCCATACTGCACCTCCTTTCTCAAAAACAATTCAACACTTTTACGAGGTGGTACACCAATGGTGGATTTCGTCACTTGATTACCTAAATGGGGGGGGGATATTAGGAATCTTTCTTTATACATAAATCTGTATTTCATTTATGATTTATATATGTATAAAACAAGACCGTATCTCAATGCTTATACTTTGATACGGTCTTACTAAAATTCTCTATATTCAAATCATTTCTTCAACACTTTCGCTATTTTTCCCAATAGTCCAGCTTTTTTATAATCCCACTCTTCTGCTTTCTTTTCAAAATACGGTATCATCTTATTATGCTCATCCAAACATTTCAATCTCATCAATTTAGTATCAAATTCAGTCCGACACCTACGATAGTCTTCTTCATCCATTGACTTCAACAATGGGCCTAATATAGGTATAGGAGGAGCAGGTGCAAAATATTCTGCTACATCTTCTACCAAATGGGAAAGTCTGTCTATCAGTTTTTTTACTTGTACATCGGTTGTTTTATTTTCATCTTTATTTGCCTTCTCTATCTTTTCCACCTTTTTCACAACTTCTACTTTCTTCTTGGAAAAGGCTTCAAACGGGAACATATAAACTACTGAACATTGTTCAATAGCAGAATTAGACTTCAAATAGGCAGAAACATAAGGTTCATTACCCAAAATGTCCTTATTATCTCTTTTATTTTCATTTCTTGCCTTAGCATTCCAACGGAAATCACTATCAACCATTGAATTAGCCCAAGTACACCAAGCAATAGTACTCCCCACCATCCAAACTTTAAAATACTTATCGCCTTCTTCTCCTGCATATTCAAATGCTTTCTGTGGACTCAAAATGATAATATCACTTTGATTAATATCCGTAAAATTAACTTGCTTTCCTTTACGCAAAGCATTCACGATTTTATCAAACAATACTTCATTGTTTGTTTTCAAATATTCTATAACTGAATTTTCATTATTGCTCATATCTTCTCATTTTAATGTTTTTACCCAATTATCAAATTTCCAATAAACCATACTGCAAAAGCTGTCATATTGGCTACACCAAGTTTCTTTATAAAGATACCAAATGCAGAATTTACCCAAAAATCTCTTGGAGCAATCGTTACTTCCACACTCAAAGCATATCCTATAAAGAATGCTATAATACCAAATACTCCAGCAAGTCCCGAAGCTGCACTTTCAGCCCAAAACATAATATCTATTGCAACTAATGCAATGATATTCAATACTAACAATACGAATGTTATACAACCCATAATTATTTACCTCTAAGTTTCTTTATATTTTCTCTCCTATTTTTTATCTTCTGCCGATCTGATGCAATCTGTTTCTTTAATCGTTCTTTATTATATCCGTTTTTAATATCCTGCTGCGCCTTTTTGATATTTCTTTGACACTGCTCTATTTCTCTTTTTAGTGATTCAATTTGGCTTTTATTGCCAAAAATACTTCCTAAAAGCCCCATAATTCTACTATTTTAATGATTCAACAATTTCATCCACATATACATTTGCAACATTTTCGGCTGTTGCTTTAATGTCTTCTAATATTGGAAACTTTTTGACTATTGCCCCTCGTGCAGTTCCCGACAAATGTGGCAACACTATTGATTTGGCATTTACCACACATTTATCTAAAACCTCTTTCGCTTTCTTGCCTAAACAAACACAAAGATTTGGTCTTACCAAGTCTAATTCTTTTTGCAATATATCAGTATATGTCTTTAATCTACTTTCAGCATAAGTCTTAGACATTTCTCTATCATGTACAAAATACTTATTCGCATCAGTCAAGTATATTGCAAACCCTTTCTTAATCAGACCATTAATCAATAAGTCAGTCATTTTGCCACCACTTCCACTTTTTCTATGGGTTGCATCATGCAGTCCAAATGGACTTGACACTATCGCATCATGGCATTCTTCATACCATTTTGCATTACGTAACGGGTCTTGCGCAATAAGCATAATTCGGATATTATCGACTTGAACATTAAACCAAGTCGGCAAATCCAAACCTATTGCACCTTTATCCGCAAAATCTTTTCTAAACAATGGATTCAAAATAGGAATACAAACAGAGGTAGTATCTGTATATCCATTAAAAGGCTTCAAATCATCGGAAAACTCTTTTTGCCATTCTGCATACGAGAAGTCATAGCACTTTCTCATTTGCTTATAACGAGCCTTTAACATATCTAATTGCTGAATACCCAACAATTCATCAGCAACTAATTTTGGAATATCATCCGACAAATGACAATCATTGCAGAAGACTGTTCTCATACACAATCACTTTGCGCTCTCCCAGTCTCAAAGAAAGCATTTTCTAAAATAGGGAAGGCGCAAGACTGTTATCAAATTCCGTCAATGGGTTCTGGACTACCTCTGCACCGAAAAATGAAAACAGCTCACGCCTTTGGCTGTATATCAACACATCAGTGCTATATATGCAAACCAAAGGGAGCATTCTTTCATATTCCTCAGTGCAGGTGAATTGTCCAGATTCATTGACAAGGAATAAGCTAAACGCTTCCTAAACTATGTCTGTCCCTCTTGGGACAATGCAAATATAGGAACTATTTAGCAAAAATGCTACTTCGTGAACTGCTCTTTTTCTATTTTCAATTCAAATTTACCTATTCTTATGGGGAAATCAAACTTTGATACTTTAATCTTTTATAGGCTGACATCGTAAAATAAGTAAATCTTTCAACATCTGTTAGTCCTCTCGTATTATATCTAAATGCAAATTCATCACAGTATTTATCCAAATGCTTTGGACTTACCTTATGATATATTCCTAATATTCCACGTTTCAAGTGTGACCAAAATCCCTCAATACTATTGGTATGGAATCCGTCTTTTACATATTCACCTGTACTATGTTCAACTACTTTATGAATATAATTTTTCGATATTCCAGTATAACCTTTCCATCCATCTGTTATAACGGTAGAACCTTCCTTGACTAAAGTATTGATTATCGTTTTCAAAACCTTTCCACCGGTATTTGGAACAACGGCTGTATAGGCCATTCCATTAGATAATAGACCTACTACGGGAGTCTTAACTTTAAGGCTTCTTCCTTGTGCATTCTTTACTCTACCTTTATTCTTACCACCGACATAGGTTTCATCAACTTGTGTCATATCATTAAATTGAACTACAAGCTTGTCTTTCAAATTATGTCTTATCCGTTCCAACATGAACCAAGCTGTTTTCTGTGTTACATCTATATCCTTAGATAATTGTATGCTACTTATTCCTTTCTTATGGGCTAAGAATATATACAATGCATAGAACCATTTCTTTAATGACACATGACTACCTTCAAACATTGTACCAATAGTAACCGTAAATCTTTTCTTACATCGTTTACATTTATATAGTCCTTTAAATTCTCCATTAGACTTTAACTTATAATGCTCTTTCGTTTGACAATTACAGTGTGGGCAAATCGGTTCTCCACGCCATTTAATATCTTCAAGAAATTCTCTACATGATTTTTCATCATAAAAGGATTTCATCAAATCAATAAATGACTTTACTTCTCGCATTTGTTTATTCTTCTTTATTATTTCTACAATATTGATTATTTCTGTTTCCAATTGACATGTTATTTTTATTATATAAATATAATAAAAATTCCTAACATATAAAACATAAGTAGTTAAAAATTAGACACTTAAATAAAACAATTGGGTATAATTATCATATACATATATCCTGTAATTATTGCTCATTTAAACATTAACCAAGTGCTTCCAATATGATACTTGGAACACTTGGTTTTTATCTGAGTATAATTATCATATATCTATATAAAAAAATAGAACCCGACTGCTCTGAACAATCGGGTTCCTACTTAAAAATTTTAGCTTATGATCAAAAAAATCAACTTTCTCGACACCAATGGAAGAATTATTGGTTTCGATCTTTACTTTTTAGGTATTCCTGTGTATAAAACCAATTTTAGAAAAACTAGGGTTTACACTTCGGAATAAGGTCATACTCATTAGTACTGGCATCTTCTAAATTTGCAATAAGAAATACTTTCTCATGCAAATTATCAGTTTTATCAAACCAAGTACATTTTACTTTATCCATATATGGAATTCCATTTTCCATATATGGATATTCAATTACTGTCATATCAGGTCCACCTGATTTTAGAGCTACTATTGCTCCAACTTTTAAATTTTCTTTTTTCATACGTTTTTATGCTTAAAAAGATATATGACAATAAATACACAAATCCAATCTCAAGTGTTATCTACTTAGGATTCTTTAACAAAATTCTTTGATTCACTTGAAAACGGGCATAAAAATAGGGAAACCCAAAAGATTTCCCTATTGAAATAAGATATAAACAGATAGAATTAAAATTAGTGCATTAAAGTATATAATTGGGTCTTATTTATTTCTGTTGCTCCAAAGTATTCGGAGAATTGATTGAAAAGAGCCATATCACTTCCCGAAAAACGATATATGGACTGCCAGTCATCGCCTACGCAATACAACTTTGCTGGTGGATTTCCCTCACGCAACACTTTCAAAAAGTTATAACGGTCAACAGATATGTCTTGAAACTCGTCCACGATGATATAATCATACTCAACAGGACGTGAAACACGACATATTTCTGTGGCTTGAAGAATCGCATCAGTAAAATCAATTTGGTTATTATCTCTTAATGCGCTTATATAGCGTTCATATACAGGCTGGAATATATTCTTGATAATAAAAACACTCCGTTCATCCTCTGCATACTTCGCTCGTTTAAGAACGTCCTTAACTGATTTACAGCTTGATTTCACTAATGTCACAAAAGTAACAACAAGTCGTATAAATGCCTTTTCCTGCTTACTTCCTTTGGGTAAAACTAAATCATATAACTCTTCATCCGTTTTCTCTTGAATTGGTACACCTGCATCATCTAATAGTTTACGGAGTTTATCCCTAATATCAGAATAATGGAAATCAGCACTTGATGTTACTAAAAGTTGAGTGCCAAATTTCTCATGAGCTGCTTTCTTCCAAGTTATACCATCATTATATTTTTGATTGGCTTCTTCGTATGTTATATTTTTATCCTTTGCAAACCAAGCTGGAACAAGACCATGTTCATCAACCCCGAAATGCTCCAGATAGATTCGTTTGGTTACTCCATTTTGCTCGAAATATATGGAAAAATCGGGGCGATATTGAGAGTGCATTTCATCTGCCAATTGATGTTCGTATGCCTCTTCATATCTGAATCTTACTCCAAGTGAAGACAAGACAAAGCATATCTTTTGCTCTTGCTCACTTCTCACATATATGGCTCGACCATCCATATCGGGACACATTGCTTTTAACTGAACATTTTTTTGTTCCGATAACTTTTTTCGCCTTTCATTCTTGCGTTGCTCCCAATCCGCTTCATTGGATTGATAATCAATAAAATATTCTACTATACTATTCTTAAAATCCTTATTCCCTAATAAAGTGTGATAAATATCTACGAATAAAGAATCAGTATTATCGCAAATAGATGGTTTTGTGCCTGTTGCTCTTCCAATAATATCAATGGCTAATTTATGAAAAGTATAACCTTTCAAGCCGTTAGTAGCCATTCTTTCCGTAAGTTCGGCTGCTGCTTTGTTCGTGTAACTAATGAGTAAGATTCTATGAGGTACAATGCCTTTTATTTCTGTTAGATACTTGACTTTTCCAACAATAGAAGAGGTCTTTCCACTACCTGCGCTACTAACAACCAAGCAATTATCTTCTTCTGAAACGATTGAGCGTCTTTGCTGCTTGTCCAATGGATATTTCAAACAATGGTCGAAAAATTCTTTATGTGTATCAAGTAAAGAATTTATAACCGCATCATTATGTTGCTCGACAATCTTATTGATATTCCCAAAGTCACGAATTAGGTTTGAGATTGCTACAGATGGAGTGATATTGAAGGCTTCAAGTCTCTTGACTAATGAATGCGCCTCTTGAAAATATGGTATATAATGATTTGTGAAATCCTTTTCTTGCGTTGCAGAGATTATCTTACATGAAAAAACATTATTAAGGTCGGTCGGAATATCAATAAATGCTTCGTTGTTTAATGCCGACAATCTCTCTTTTGCTTGCTCATAATTGGATTTATTGCTATAAGAAGATATGTGGTTTAACTTTTCTGAAAGTTCCTTGGACTTGTTTTTTAGGCGTATTCGTATTGTGGCTACTGCAATAACAGAAATAGCAACAAGAGAAACCACAACTATAAGTAAAACCAACTGCATATCAGAGGATGATGACTATTTAAATTTTTCAATCCACCTATAATCATCCCCCTTGGTACTCCATTGGAATTTCCACATGTCACCTGTTCTATCATTTATGAGATAGTATTGATACATGCTTGTCAATGGTTGAATAGAGAATATACATTTTTCGTTATCAGATCCTAATTCGTCTTTGTTTATAGGTATGCAAAATAGATTATCTAAATCTTGTGTGCTATATTGGACTTGCCATAGTCGTCCATTATACGAATCTAATAATATGAAAGTCCACATGTTTTGGGTGGCAAACATCTGAAACCTATTAGTCCAATTTGAAGTTGCTTCGGGATATGCAAGAGAGAAGATGTTGATTGGGGCAGCAAACATATAATCTTCACCTTTTACACTAAATTGAACTTGCCAATTTTTCCCTGTATATGTATCAAGCATTATGAAAGTCCACATGTTTTGTGTTTCATAAAGGCAAAACCTACTTTCCTTATCTCCAGATATTTCTCTTGCACTACAAATAATCCAAGACTGACCATCATCTTGTATTTGCTGCACTTCACCTGTCATCGTATTTAAACGAAGCTGGTTATGATAGTTTCGCGTACTATACATTTTATAAACTTGGGCATACGATGCCAACGTAATAACCATCAATGCAAATGATACAATAAGCTTCTTCATAATTTATTATATTATTGGCTATTAATTGATTTTATTTTTCAGGGAATAAACTTGACAATGCTCGTCTAATGGCTTGGCGAATATCATCAGCTTCTGTTTCTCCTTGCCCCTCTGCCGTACAAGAGCATATCATTTCATTGGTTTTTGCAGAACTAAATTGTATGGTTACTTCTATTGTATAGCCTAAACCTCTGTTACGCCTACCACTCTCGCCATAATTGACGATTAAGGTTTCATTCGCTAATTCGGATTTGAGTTCAGGCAATATAATATACCCCTGTTTTATCAATATTCCTGCTATCACATCACTCGGATTAACACTTTTGGTAGTTGAAGAGCCATAGATACCATATTGACCTCCATATGTACCTCCTGTGCTTGATGTCAATTCCTTTGTCGGAGAAATGTATGCGTATTTATACATTTCAATAGGAGCATTCCTTACTATTACAGGTGTTCGAAGTGGTGCACACCCATTTGCTAATAGAATGGTGCAAAAAACTAATAGCCAATTTTTAATTGCGTTCATACACTACACATTTATCCTCCAGCTTCCACAAAGGATGGGTTAAATCACGAAGCGTGGAACTGTATGCCACACTCTTACTTGAAGGTCGTAGGAAACCTTGGATACGGATGTAACAATAGCAGCCCACGCTATAGCGTGAGAACCACTATGCTATCCTTGTATCCAATTTGAAAATTTCCTACGTTTTCAAGTACAAGATAAGCATAACGCTTCTTCTTTTTTCTTATGTCTTGGAAAGAGTTGCCTCAATCCGCTTACAAAGATATTTAATTTTATTGAGATACAATCAAATACTATCAAAATTACATTCTGAACCCTCTACTTTTTCTTGGCTCTTCCGCAGACTGTCGCAAACCTTGCCTTAATTTCTTCCATTGTTCCTTGAACCATTCACCTATCGGTTGTCGGTTTATGGTCAGCACCAATTTGTTATCATCGACCGGACTTTTCTCCACTTTGAAAACATCATTCTTGATTTCAAATCTTCGTCTATGCTCTTCGGAATAAATTTTACCATTACACCTGATAGATTCTTTTTTGGTCAAAAGACTGTTTACCATGTCTTTGGTAAATCCGATAGCATAACATAGTTTTTCCATTCTCAACATCTCTTTGAGCAATGGGAACCAGTTGAATGCTTTTTCAAGAATGGTGTTCAATCGTGATATTTCCTTGTCTTTGGTTTCAAGCTCTTGATTATGTATTCCTTGCAGGTTACGAATCTGCTTGCCGTGCTGTTCCTGCATTTGTTGCATCTTGGCTTTTAATTCATCAATACCCTTGTCACGTTTGGCTATTTCATGACGTAAATTCTCGTTAGATTGTTCCAAATCTTTCAATTTACCGCTGCCGAAAAGAGAACCGACACCACTTGCTATGGCGGTGGCTGCATCAGTGGCTACACTTTTGAGCTTGTCGGTGCGTATCTCCGATTTTACCTGTTTCAGCTCCTGTTCGGCAAAGCTTATTTGTTGCTCCTTGTGTCGTTTGGTTTCCTCTATACGTTGCAGTTCAGCTTTCTGTTTTTCAATGATAAAGTCGTTTCGCTCTAAATGCTCTTTGCCAGTGACGGCCTTTGACTGCCCACGTTCCATTATTAGAATGTCGGATGCCAAGCTCTGCATTTCGGTCATATCTTCATCATTAAGTTTTCGGCTTTTTCCGGTTTCGTGGTTCATCCAGTCGAAAACGATATGGGCATGATAATTCGGTTTGAACCATCTTTCGCCTATTTGGAAACTCTCCCTATCTTCGGCTTCGGGGTGTCCGCTCAGCCAATGCCCCTCGTCCTTGTGCAGGAAGATTTGAAGCGGTGTGATGCCCCAACGCCTTTGGCACTCCTCGCCGAATTTACGCACGTCAGCCAGTGTGGTGTCCGGTCTGACGAGTAACACTCCCTCACGGATGGGGGAACATCCCGCCACCTTGATAGTCTTTCCATTCTTTCCCTTGCGTTCCCTTTCTTTTTCCTGCATGGCACGTCCGGTCTTTTCCTTGACCATTCGTTTGACGTTGTCATAGTGCGTCCGCAGTTCGGGAGTGCCGAAGTCGGGATTTATCCACTGTTCGTTATCGGTGGAAAGTTCGGGAACGACATAGATTCTGGACTCCCCGATATTACGCATATACTCGGCAGTCCTTCGGTTGTGCGCCTCGCTCGATGCGATGTTGCAAGGCTTGATATGTATGCTTGATTTTGTTGCCATAACTATTCTGTTTTTATTGTTTACAATTGATTGCTTTGCTCGCTTCCGCAGAGGGGTTCTTAGGGGGTGTAACCCATAAGCGGAGATTGCAAAGAGAGGGTCACTCTTTGCTCGGGGTTCTCAGGGGTGAAACGCCCTGAGTGGGTCATTAGGGCAAAGCCCTAATCCCCTCGGGAGAGCCCA